>Ga0209833_1000017_pt1 | contig 135488 bp, 111 predicted proteins | sample COGITO_mtgs_1105_3_FD_184797 | JGI IMG/M metagenome (GOLD analysis project Ga0209833, IMG submission 184797) | Pelagic marine microbial communities from North Sea - COGITO_mtgs_110506 (SPAdes) (version 2) | ecosystem: Environmental > Aquatic > Marine > Epipelagic ... | reverse complement strand
ATGTGTAAGACACCAACTTCATCTTTGATTCTTCGCTGAGCTTTATTCGATCCAATCCATTTTCCTTACAGAATTCATCCATGAAGAATCTTGAAAGAATCAAAATATCACTTGGGCGTTCGCGCAGAGGAGGCAAATGAATTGGTAAACCCAAAAGGCGATAATACAAGTCTTGTCGGAAGTTTCCTTTTTCAACTTCAGAGGCCAGGTCTTTATGGGTTGCGACAAGAATCCGAACGTCGAGCTTTACACTTCGGTTTCCTCCCAAAGGGGTGATTTCTCTTTCCTGCAAAACTCTCAACAATTTAGCTTGAGTTGCTAGGTTCATCTCAGCAATCTCGTCAAGAAAAATACTCCCACCATTTGCTTCTTCGAGTCTGCCCTTTCGGCTCGCGTATGCGCCCGTATAAGCACCCTTTTCGTGACCAAAAAGTTCACTTTCCAGCAGTTCGTTTGGAATGGCGGCCACGTTTAAGCTCACCATTGGGTGTTTTGAACGATTGGAGTTGTAATGAATTGCTTTTGCCACCAACTCTTTTCCCGTTCCAGTTTCTCCATATATAGAAACTGTAATGTTGGTCTGAATGGCCTTGTTCATTCGCTCAAAAACCTTTTGAAGCTTTGGACTGCTTCCCTTTATACTTTTCTTAAAATTGAATTTCCGTTCGATGGTCTTCTGAAGGCTTTTCACCTTTCTATTCAAATCAACACTTTTCTCAATATTCTTGAGGTTGTTTAAGAGCCTGTTGTGAACCTCTGAGTTCTTCTCCAAATAATCGTACGCTCCCTTTTGAAGAAGGTTCACCGCGGTAGATATATTTTCTTGAGCAGAAATAACCAACACTGGTGTGTCGGGCCAACGTTTGATGGACTGAGTTAAGGTTAGTTCGCAGTCCTCATTTGGTATGTTGAAGTCGAGAGTAATAGCGTCGGGAACGACAAGGTCTTGATTGAAAAATTCTTGCGCCGAATCGAATACAAAACTTTTGTAGTCAGGATTGCGTTCGATGTTGTGCTTTAGAGCTTTTGCGTAGAAAGCATCGTCGTCAATAATACACACCACTAATTCCATAGGTTTCCCATTTTGGGAATTTTTCCAAATTTAAGGATGCTATCCACTCTGAGTGAGACAAACGATGAAGCGAAAATGAATTCCGTTGAGCTGCACAAAAGAAATATTTGAAGCAGGTATCCGTTCGTTCGATGGAAGGCCCCGAATACGGAAGCTCGGCAAACAAGAGGGGCCTTTATGCGTATATTAGTTCTAGCGTTCACAGTGATGAAAAAACTACTTCTCTTCTGTTTTATTGGCATGTTGCCCTTGTGGCTTTTTGCTACCCACAATCGGGCAGGAGAAATCACCTATCGCCACATCAATGGGCTGGAGTTTGAAATCACCGTAACAACCTACACAGATCCCACTTCAGTAGCCGCAGATCGATGTGAACTTGAGGTAAAGTTCGGAGATGGGGATTATGACACAATACCTCGCATCAATAATCCAGGCCCTTGCACTCCCTCCATTTCGTGCGACTGTCAAGGAAGGGTTTTGATTGCCAGCATCCTCAAAGAAAATGTTTACCAAACCCGCCACACATATCGTGGACCTGGAGTATTCGAGGTCAGTGTGGAAGATCCCAACAGAGTAGAAGGCATACAGAACATTCCCGGTTCTGTCAACATTCCTTTCTTCATCCGATCAACCATCAACATTTCGCCCTTAGTTGGGTACAACAGTTCTTCAATTCTTCTCTATCCTCCGGTCGATGACGGTTGCGTAGGCCAACCCTATTATCATAACCCCGGTGCATACGACCCCGATCAAGATAGTTTGGCTTATAGCCTTGTGAAATGTCGTGGGACGAATGGGGCAATCGTTCCGAATTATGTCTTTCCAAATTCATTGGGAGGCGGCTCTTTATCCATAGATCCTAGAACCGGAACACTTACTTGGGACAGTCCGACTACGGCTGGATTCTTCAATTTATGCATCCTTGTTACAGAGTATCGCAAGGTTCCCGGAAGCAATAAATCTGTTGTAGTTGGAGAAGTTCTGCGCGATATGCAAATTGCTATCGATCGCTGCATAAACGCCCCGCCCGAATTCATTCCAATCGAAGACGTTTGTGTGAATGCCGGTGACAAAGTCTCACAATTGGTTGTTGCCTCCGATAGTTTAGGACAAAGCATTGCTTTATCTGCTGTGGGTGAGCCCTTTGAGGTTGATTCACCAGCGGTTTTCCCTCAACCCTTTGCGAGCCTAGATACGGTGAGAAACCTCTTTACCTGGGATACCGAATGTTCTCACATTCGACTTGCACCCTATAAAGTGGATTTTAAGGCAATCGACAATTATCCTTTTGGAGCTCTAGCCAACTTTGAGTCCTTTTTCATTACGATAGTGGGTCCAGCACCTCAGAATCCGCAAGCGCTGGCTGAGAAAAACACGATAGCACTTTCTTGGGAACCTTCCACCTGTTCCAATGCTCAAGGATATAAGGTCTATCGCAGAATCGATTCCTCCTCTTTCGATCCCGACTTCTGTGAAATAGGAATCCCGTCTACTTACGGCTTTATAGAGATCGCAAACATTGCTGGTGCTGGCAACACCGCTTACTTCGATGACGATGGTGGAAACGGCCTTGTGCATGGGCAAGTGTACTGTTATCGAATCGTCGCTTATTACGACGATGGAGTTGAGGGCTATAGTTCCACAGAAGTTTGTGCCGAATTGGCTAAAGATGCTCCTGTGCTTACGCATGTGACCGTTGCAGAAACAGATGACTCGGAGGGAGTCGATAGCCTTCGGTGGACCCATCCAATCGACATTGACACCTCCGTTGAGTTTCCAGGTCCGTACAAATACATGATCTATGGCAGCGATGGAAATGTATCCCCTGACTTTTATATTGGAGAAACTACAGTAGCCAATAGAATTTCTGAGCTGGACAGCTCCTTTGAAGTTCGACAACTAAACAATGTTGATTTTCCCCAAAACTTTAAAATCGTACTAGAAAGTGCAGGTGAACCAGTGGGAAATACTACTGCTGCCTCAAGCGTATTTCTCAGCATACTTCCCAGGGACAACGCCCTAGACTTGATTTGGAATCACAATGTGCCTTGGACAAACCTTGAATATGTTGTCTTTAAATTGCTCGACGATACGTTTCGGGTAATTGACACAACTAAACTCAGAAGCTTCACAGATACTGGCCTTACCAATGAGAAGGAGTACACCTACTATGTGCGTTCGATTGGTCGATATTCTACCGAAGGTTTTCCTGAGCCAATCATCAACAATTCGCAAATTGCCTCTGGTATACCTGCAGATACCGTCCGGCCTTGTGCTCCCATTCCAACGATTCAATCTGATTGTGATTTAGGACGGAACAGTCTTTTGTGGCCAAAATCTAATTTGGAATGCGCCAATGACGTTGTTTCATACAACATCTACTGGACAGCTGTTGTGGGGGAAGAATATAGGCTTCTTCGGTCGCTTCCATCCTCCCTTGACACTTCTTTTGTCTTTGATAACCTTGAATCTGTTGCTGGCTGCTACGTCGTTACAGCGGTAGACTCGTTCTCGAATGAAAGTGATTTCAGTGCGCAACTTTGTGTGGACAATTGTCCAGTCTATGAACTTCCAAATGTGTTCACCCCAGGTGGGGATGGTTTCAACGACCTCTTTATGCCTGGTCCTTACCGTTATATTGAAAGCATCGACCTTGTTGTCTATAACCGTTGGGGAAACCTAGTTTTCAAAACCACCGACCCGGATATTCGCTGGAACGGAACTCATTATATGTCCAAGAAGCCTTTGTCCTCAGGTGTCTATTTCTACGAATGTATTGTCTATGAAATTCGCTTGAATGGAATTGTACCAAGACGAATTCGTGGCAATGTCAGCATCATCAATCAAGACAACATTTCGAACCCAAATTAGCATCTATTGTTTGCAGGAATTATAGAAGATCTTGGCGAGCTTACCAGCACCCAAAAAGAAGGAAGTAACCTTGAAATGGTATTTGCTGCAGCATTTGCAGGTGAATTAAAGGTTGACCAAAGTGTCGCCCACAATGGGGTTTGTTTGACCGTCACCGAAAGGTCAAACAGCGACTATAAGGTTGTTGCCATCGATGAAACTTTGAGGAAGACCAATCTTGGTTCCTTGAAAATTGGCGCGAAGGTTAATCTTGAACGTTGCTTAGAGCTTTCCGCTCGCATTGATGGGCACATGGTTCAAGGTCATGTTGACACCATTGGCAAAATTGAGCACATTAGAGATGAGGATGGAAGTCATGTATTTACCATCAGTCATCCCGACGAAGGGCATTTCATCACGGTTGAGAAAGGCTCCATCTGCGTGAATGGCATTAGCCTTACAGTCGTTGATTCAGAGAACGGTAAATTCAGTGTAGCGATCATTCCTTACACCTACGAGCATACCAACCTATCTCACCTTAATCTTGGAGACTCAGTGAACCTTGAGTTTGACGTTATTGGGAAATACGTTGGACGTTATATGGAACGGCTTTCTCGTTAGAGGGGAATGTTTCCGTGCTTTTTCCTAGGAAGGTTCTCAACTTTATTTTCTAGAGACTCAAAACCGGCCATAAGCTTTTCACGAGTTGACGCTGGCTCAATCACTTCATCCACATACCCTCTTGCGGCTGCATTGTACGGATTGGCAAAGAGATCGGCATATTCCTTTTCTTTCTCTACCAACATTGCTGCAGGGTCGGCGGCTCCATTAATTTCTTTTCTGAAAATAATTTCCGCGGCTCCCTTTGCTCCCATCACGGCAATCTCAGCCCCTGGCCAGGCGAAATTCAAATCAGCACCAATGTGCTTTGAGTTCATCACATCATAGGCACCACCATAGGCCTTTCTGGTAATAACTGTAATTCTTGGAACGGTTGCCTCCGAAAAAGCATAGAGCAATTTGGCTCCATTACTGATGATAGCATTCCATTCTTGATCGGTTCCAGGTAAGAAGCCGGGTACATCTTCAAAGACCAAAAGAGGAATGTTAAACGCATCGCAGAATCGCACAAAACGTGCTGCCTTTACAGAACATTTAATGTCCAAAACACCAGCAAGAACAGCAGGCTGATTCGCCACAATTCCAATTGACCTCCCTGCAAGACGTGCAAAGCCGACCACAATATTATCGGCGAAGTTTTTGTGAACTTCAAAGAAAGTTGCTTCGTCTGCAACCTCTTCAATTACTTCCCGAATGTCGTAGGGTTGATTTGGCGCATCGGGGATGATGTCATTTAAAGTCTCCCGTTGCTCGTTTCCGGCCTCATAAGGAAGTCGAGCCGCTTTTTCCTCGCAGTTCTGTGGCATGTACGACAAAAGCCGTTTAACGTGCTCAATTGCGTCCACATCGTTCTTACATGAAAATTGGGTAACCCCAGATTTCACAGAATGCGCGGAAGCGCCACCCAACTCTTCAGAAGTAACCTCTTCGTGGGTGACCGTTTTTACCACATTTGGCCCCGTTACAAACATGTACGAGGTGTCTTCCACCATCAAAATAAAGTCCGTCAAGGCTGGGCTATAAACCGCGCCTCCGGCACATGGACCCATTACTGCCGAAATTTGAGGAATCACTCCTGATGCCCTCGTGTTTCTGTAAAAGATGTCGGCATAACCGCCAAGAGAAACTACCCCTTCTTGAATACGTGCGCCACCTGAATCGTTTAGACCAAGAACGGGTGCACCATTCTTCATGGCCAAATCCATGATTTTACAAATCTTCTCAGCATGAGCTTCTGCAAGCGATCCACCAATCACAGTGAAGTCTTGAGAAAAAACGTAAACGAGACGTCCATGAACTTTTCCATATCCGGTGACAACACCGTCACCATAGAATTTCGTTTTATCCAATCCGAAATTGCTACTTCGGTGGGTTACAAGTTGACCCAATTCCTGGAAACTGCCCGCATCGACCAATAAGTCAATCCGCTCGCGAGCAGTAAGTTTTCCTTTAGCATGTTGGGCCTCAATACGCTTTTCGCCTCCACCTTGTAGAGCTTCATTAACTCTCCTTTTTAGATCTTCTGATTTTTCCTTCACAGCAGCTGTTTTTTCTTCGCCTTGAACCTTCTAAATATCAAAGAAGAAAACCCTGTTAAATAGAGTTCGTCTTGCTCCACGATTCAGAAGTCTGGGTAAAAATAGTCAATTAGGCAAGTAAACAAAGAAGCCCGCAACTGAGTGCAGGCTTCAAAACATTGTTTTGGGAAAGGCTAACGGAAAAGAGCAACGGAACCCATGTATTCATGGCTTTCCTTCACTTCTTCATAATCGCCTATGAACATAGACCACGTGTAGGTTCCAACTTGGGCGGGCGAGCCGTTTACAGTCCCATCCCATCCCGTATTCTGGTCCTTAGATTCAAATACTAGCTTACCCCATCGGTCGTAAATCTGCATCAGGAATTGATCGTCCTCTATTCCCATTCCAACTGGTTTGAAAACCTCGTTGTTTCCATCACCGTTCGGAGTGAAGCTGGATGGAACGAAGAAGGTGTATGTGACTCCAACTACAGCTGTCATTATGGTGTCATCAACACATCCGTTTTCAGATTGAACCAATAGACGGACTGGATATTTCGCGGTGTCATCATCTGGGAAGCTGAAACTTGGATTTTGTTCTTTCGACGACCCTAGGGATTCAAAACTCCAATCCCATGAAACTACATTACCTCTTGAAGCGTCATTGAATTTCATCAACGGATCCAAAACAGTCACTGGATTAGGGGTCATGTTAAAACTTGCAACGGGTGCAGGAAGGACTGTAATGTAGGCCTCTTTCATCAGGCTATCAGTACAACCTTCAAAATCTGTAACCCTCAGTTTAATGTTGTAGTTACCAGGACGAACAAACTTTGTAGATACTTTTTCGCAACTCTCGAGTTTGACACCATTTCCAAAAGACCATACACAAGAAGCACTTGAATCTGTAAGGTTTTCAAAAGTGACGGCGCCAGGGTTACAAACAAGATCAGTATCGGCCACAAAATTCACCTCCGGCAAAGGGCGAATGTTTACGTAAACACTGTCGTAGACAGATGGAGTTCCACAATCATCAGACAAGGTGAAATAGTACATGGTAGAGTAGAACGGAAGTGCAGTAGGCGTTGCGGAATTCTCCGAAGTAAGTCCTGAAATTGGTGTCCAATTGTATCGATAGCCTGCCCCGCGCCCACCGAAGGCCGTTGCCTTCAGACTAGTGCGCTCTCCCAAACAGATGCTCACATCATCAGACACTTCAGCTCGAAGACTATCGTAGAGTTGAACATTAACTGTCTTCAAAGGAGTTACACATCCTTTAGTGTCCTCGGCGTAGATTGTATAAATCTCATCCTCGCCGGGGCAAACAGATTGAGAAGGTGCAGTCCCTAAACCAGGACCCCAATAGTAATTGTAGGGTCCAACATTTCCACCCTTGGCAGTAGCCGTTAGTGTTGTACATGAACTCACACAAATCACTGCTGAATCAATGTTGGTTGAAAGCTCAAGTCTTGGTGGCTCAGTCAATACAAGGCTCTGCGTCGCACGGCAGTTGTTGACGTCGCGAATCAACACTTGGTAATTCCCAGCAGTAAGTCCTGAAAATTTTGGGAATGTCGAGAAACTTGTTCCATTGTTGATGCTAAAGTAAAGCGTGCTCTTTCCACCACTCGCAGCAATATTGATCACGGCATCGTCGTATCCAAAGCAAGTCACATCGGATTCAACAATTGAATCAAACTTGACCAAAGGATACTCAATCACTGTGAAGACGGAGTCGAACACACAGTTGTGTGCATCTCTTACGACTAAACTATCTAACCCACCACAAACATTCAATGCCGTATCTCCGAAGTTCCCATTACCCCAGTTATACGAATAAGGGGGAACCCCACCTTTGGCTTTCGCTATTGATCTAGCGTCGCATGCGCCATAGCAACTAACTTCTGTGACTCTTAAAGAAGATTCCAGAAGAGGCGGCTCTGTGAGCGTAATTTTTTGTGGGGTCGTAAAACAGCCATCGGAACTCTTCACAATCACAAAATGATCTTGAGCCTTCAAGTTTCCTAATTGGTTGCTGGTAATGAAGGTATTTCCGCTGTCGCTCGAATATTCATAAGGCGTTAGACCCCCAGATGCAAATACCTCGATCAATCCATCATCCGATTTCCAACAATTTAGGTCGCGCGTTAGAATCGAATCAATTAATGGGGCGTTGTTCTTGAGAGTGTCTAGTCCGCTTGAATAACACCCACCGGCATCCTTGATCACAATGTTGTAGTAGCCATTTGCTAATCCTGTAAAGGTTCCAGAGGCTTGATAATTTAATCCGCTATCGATTGAATATACATATGGTGATGACCCACCAGAGCCGGTGATGTTGTAAGCGCCATTATCGAATCCACAATTTGGATTCACACCAACAACATTTGGTGGATCAAATGAATCCATCCGAATCCAAACGGTATCTGTGGTTGAACAGCCACATGTATCATAAAAGGTCACGGTGAACTTTGTGTCGTTGTACACGGTAGCAATTGGATTCTGGATGCTGTCGTCATTGAGGAAAGCCCCATTATCCCATGCGAAGTTTCCACCACCAGGGCATAAAGAAGAACCCGCTGCATTGAGTGCAACTGGAACACCTGGACAAACAGCGGTGTCATTCAAGCCAACATCAACGGTAGTAAGACGAATCGTAACCGGGAGAGAGGTGTCAGAACATTTTCCAAATGTGTCAGTAACAACTACCTGGTAGGTAATCGAGTCATAAATGGTAGCTGTCGGGTCGTAGAGAGTATCGTTATTCAAGTAGGTGCTGGGAAGCCATTGATATCTGTATCCAGCTGAGTCGGGTCCTTGGCAATATCCAAATTTCATGTTTGGACGATTCGTTTGCGACGCCCAACTAGCCCCTGTGGTATTACAAACATTACCAGCAGTACTGTAATTGGTATAGCAAGAATTCCAACCTGTGTTAGTGTAATAAGTAGTACTGTTTAAGGCGTTACCAGAGTTGTTAAAACAAATTTCTACGACAACATTTGAAACCCCATCGTAGTCATAATTCTGATCAAACAAATGCGTATTCCATCCGGCGGCTACAGTCACCGGTTTCGGGGTGAAGACTTGTGACAATCCCGTTTTCCATGCAGACAGTACGGTGTCACTTGTACATCCTAATTTGATTGTGTAACCTGCATAAGTTGACTGATTCAAACTGGCTACATTGAACGAAAGTGAGGTAAACATTCCGTTTTGCACACTCGCAGCAGAGAGCTCAGAGCGGCGTATTAAAAACTGATGACGTGCAGAACGCACAGACCCACCGTATGGTGAAGGCCAGGCTGCTGGAGTTGATCCTGCAGTGCTATTGGCGTTTGTGCCAAACCCAATTTGCACTTCAACTTCACTACCAGAGCATGCGTAACTACTTAAACCACATGAAGTCGGAGAGTGTCCTAATACCGCCTCGAGTTTCACCGGATTCCCCGCGCAGACCATCGTATCTTGTGCTCTAGCTCGAATTAGTTCCGGAAAAGGTGGAGTAACTAAAATATTCATTGACGTGCTCTTTATACATCCACTATCAGAGGTTACCGTTACCCGATAATCAGTTGTAAAGATTGGAGTCACATTCGGGCTTTTCGCCGTGTCAAAGTCGAGCTTACTCCCGTCAGGTCGCCATCTATATTTATACCCACCTGCAAGGCTTGCGTTTACGTCGATTTGAATGGTTGAATCATTGAAGCAAATTGTTGTGTCATCGGTTATCGTAAGAGTGAAGTCTTCGGCAACAACCACTTTAATCGTGTCCTTAGTTTTACATCCTTGGCCTAGATTAGAACTCACCTCGTAAACAGTCGTCGTGTTCGGGTAAAACCGAGCTTGCATACAGGTGTCGTTTGCATTGGTATCGCAATCGAAATTGGATCCATAAACAATTGGAGCGCCATACAATGTCCTCCATGTAACGGCAGTTCCACCTATGACATAAACACTTGCGGTGTCAACTCCTTTACATATATATTTTGGCGAGCCCGCTTCGGTAGCTGGAATGGTTTTAACGGTATAACTCGATGTAGTAAACCCTGGAACAGGACAGGCATCGTCGCTCGTTTGTACAAAGAATACGTTCGAAGGTGAACCAGTTTGAACAGCTCTCCACCCAATGGTTACAACGTGAACTGAGTCATTAATGGCATTGATGCTAAAGGTGGCACCTGGTAGGATGGTAGAGACGTTTGAGGTAATCAGGAGGGTGTCTAAAGTATCTTCCCTGTACCCTGCATAATCCCAAATAGTCAAATCGAATGAAAAGGTATCACCCAGGCAAACTTCTATTATGTTATTGCTGTAATTAACGTAACCAACTCCAGTATAATTGGTGATTCCAAGTGTGTCGTAAGGTGGGGTGTTGCTGCAGGTTTCAACACGAAACTGAATGTCGCGCATTGTTGTCCCCTTCTTATTCCCATTGGCATCCCACTCCGTTACTTCAACAGCCAAAACGAATGAGCCGGTTACTGTAGGTGTAAATCGAATCTGGCCAGTGAGTGTATCCAAGATGATTCCTGGAAATGCGTTGGTTGTAGAGGCTGAACCAGTCCATGTGATGCAAGTAGTAGCATTGGTACGAGGACAGATGAATTTGTAGCTCAAGCTATCTCCATCAGGATCTGTTGCTCCCATATTGTAACTCACTGGGAATCCAGCACACACGTACGGAATCGCACTTGTTCCGAAAGTTGGAGAGTTGTTGCAAGAATCCACTGTATTACATAATTCCGCATCGAAGTACACTGTACTTGCACTTGCGTTACCAAGCGAGTTTCTACAGCAGGGTGGCGAGTAGCCGATCGTCCAGCAATTACAACGCGGGTTAGCTACGAAAATTCCCTGATAGATGTATTCCTCATAACCCGTAGTGGAGCCAGAGGCACAGTTTGATTGTTGCGAAGAACAGATTTGAGAAATGTCCCATGCATTGGTTGCCAAAGGACCCGTTAAGCGCGTCAACTGCACAGCAGCAGTACCGCCACAAGTGCTCGTTGGGTTAACTGTTATGTTAGTCGTGTTAAAACCCGCACCATTACAGTACCTGAAAACTTTGAGAGTAATCAAAAACGAATCTTGCCCAACGCAGGTATAGGTAATCTCACCACCTGCCATGTGGGATGCCTTCACATTACTCGTGAACGCTAAGGTCAAAAGGACCAAGGTCGTTATGTATTTAAAGAATCTCATGAAAGTCGATAAAATCTGAAAACCTGCAAATTCATTTTATTCCCAGTTTATTCAAAATATCTAATCCTCCCGTAGGCCTGATCTAAGTCTAATAATCTCAATATCTTCAGCCTCAGCAAACCTCTTTCTTCACATCAGACGAGAAAAAACCAAAAGGATGCCTTCTCATCTTTCTCTTCTTAGTGTTTAGCGTAATAAGGTCACATTTCCAAAATGCTCATGCCCACCCTTTTCTTCACGCAAATCACCGGTAATAACTTTCCAGGTATATGTTCCTTGGTCGAGTGGCGAACCTGATTTCGAATCAGTCCCATCCCATTCGTCATAATAATCTTCAGAATACCATACCAACTGACCCCATCGATCATAAACCCACACGAAGTACTGATCTCCTTCAATGCCAAGTCCCACAGGCTTCCAAGTCTCATTCTTTCCATCACCATTCGGTGTGAAGGACGAGGGAATGTACAGCAGATATTCAGAGGCCACAACCAGGTTCACTAAGGTATCGTCCTCACATCCTTTGTCAGAAATCACTTCAAGACGAATTGGGTAGTGACCTGTGTCCTCCGGAAACTTAAACACTGGATTCTTTTTCTTGGAAGTTCCAATTTCAGCAAAGTTCCAACTATAATCTTGAATCTTGCCTTTCGACTTATCTAAGAACACCACCCTAGTGTTCACAAAGGTCGTAGGATTTGGATTCATCGTAAATGATGCTGTCGGCGTAGGGTGGATAGTAATGTAATCCTCCTTCGTATAAATTCCCGAACAACCCAACTCAGTTTCGACGTACAAGCTCACAGAATAGGTGCCTGCTCTGTCGTAACGCTTGGTTACATCATCGCAACTGAATACAGTGTCTTGTCCAAACACCCAATAGCAATTGAATCCTGGTAATACAGTTTGATTGGTAAACGAAATTTCTGCTGGCTCACATCCTTCTAGCACATCGGCGGCGAAGGAAATTCCAGGATCAGAAAGAACATCAACCTTAACCGAATCAATTATAGCTGGAGATCCACATTCGTCTGTAATACGTACTTGATACCAAGTGTTTTGACTTGTACTCGTAGTCGGATTCTGAATGAATGGATTCGAAAGATTGAGGAAGGGATACCATTCGTATGAATACCCAGAACCTAAACCCCCACTAGCCTGAGCGGACAACTGCGCTTGAGAGCCAATGCAAATGGTTGTGTCGTTTGCCATCAGCACCGAAAGTGAATCGTTTACTCGCACGTTGATGAACGCCGCTGGTGAATTACACGCTTTACTGTCTGAGGCATATACACTCACGACCATATCCTCTTCTGGGCATACAATTACTGCTTGACCAGAAGGTAAGTTTGGACTCCAGTGATAAGTATATCCACCTGCATTTCCTCCTCCTGCTTGTGCATCCAATTGGGCGCAATTTGAAACACAAAGACGAACAGAATCCTGACTGGTCATAATTGTCATGGGTGGTGCTTCGGTAATGTCAATTGTACCATATGCCCTACAACCAGCTTGATCTTCAATGATTAAACCGTACGTTCCAGCATTCAACCCACTGAACGTACTGCTATCGTTGGTGTTGAATCCATCTGGGTTTTGGAATGTTTGACCGCCATCAATAGAGAATTTATAATATGGGATACTATCGGCCTCACTCAAGGGGTATTTACCAATGTTGTAGCCACCTTCTCCTCGTATCAATATTTTACCATCGGTATAGCCAAAACAGCTTACGGGATCAAACTCCAGGGTTTGAACTTGAAGCAATGGCGGCTCTCGGACTGTAAATGTATCTTCAACAATACAGCCATTGGCATCAGTTAAGGTCAAGCCATAATTACCCGCCTTCAAATTGTCGTTGATTGTATCGGCAACACCATTCGACCAAAGGAATAAATGAGGAAGTACTCCTCCATTTGAGTGAACTTGAACCTTACCCCCACCTCTTTGGTAACATAAGTCTCCAATGAGTGAGTCTTTGAAAAGCTCTAGCAGTGTTGGTTGTTTGATTGTGTCTACGTATGGAAGTGAAACGCATCCTGTAGCTGAACGAGCCATTACGTAATATTCCTTCGCTGGTAATCCAACAATTGGATTTGCCAATTGCCAAGTAGTACCACTATCAGCGCTAAACTCCATCGGAGCAACCCCACCTCTTGGATCCGCTTGCACAAGGATTTCACCATCACTGAAGTCGAAGCAGCTCACATCTGTAATTCCAAGAGAGGTAATTACTGGAGCTCCTTTCATCAGTAGAGTGTCGTGAACCGTATCGCTCAAGCATCCAATTGAATCAATTACCACATAGGAATAATATCCTTGAACCAGACCCGTGAAAGAGCTGTCAAACTGGAATAGGTTTCCTGTATCTATACTATAAGTGAACGGGCTGTAACCCCCAACTACGTTCAACAAGAGTTCTCCATCTGCGGAATTACAATTTGGCTCTGTCTGAGCTGCAGTAGGTGCACTCATCGGATTTACTGTAAGAGTAACGGTGTCCTTAATATTACACCCACATGTATCGCTGATGGTTACGACAAAATCAGTCGTTTGGTAAACCACGGCGACAGGATTTTGAATGCTGTCGTCGTCAAGGTATTGCGGGTTATTCCAAGTGTACTGAGTCGTCGAGCCACAAGTACCACTTGCTAGGCTAAAAAGCTGAATGCTATCGCCTGGGCAAACCGTTGTATCTGGCCCGGCTTGAGCAACTGCAATATCAATTTGTGTAAAGGCCGAATCGAAACACAATCCAAAGGTATCGGTAACAATGACCTTGAAATCTGTATAGGCATTGATGCCAGCTTGAGGCGTTTTAGCCGTATCAAAGTTCAATACACTTCCCGGGCTCCACAAATAGGTATATGCTGCTGGGTCCGGCGCCCCACAGTAGCTGAATCTTGTATTTGGACGATTGACTTGTGAACCCCATCCGATGTTTGTACCACCACATACAACACTAGAGTTGCTGTAACTTGACAAACATGAATTGAAGGTAGTTGCAGTATAGGCCGTTTGAGCGCTTTGGCTTGCATTCCCAACCATCATGTCGAAGCAAATTTCAACAACCACGTTAGAGTTTCCATCATACAAGAAATTCTGATCAAAGGTGTGTTGTACCCAGCCCGTTGTAATCGGAGTATTCTTTGGTGTGTAGACCTGATACAATCCAGTCTTCCAACCTGCCAGGGCCGTATCACTCGTGCATCCCATCTTGATTCCGAAGTTCTTGTACGTTGTTACCCCAGTGTTGGAAGCAACATAAAAAGCCAAGGACTCTACCATTCCATTGGTCATACCCAAAGCTGATAGTTCAGATGCTCTGTATAAGAACTGAACCCGTCCAGACTTAAAGCCATTTCCATAGACAGCCGGCCATGCTGCTGGACCTGTTCCTGTTGCTGAGTTGGTATTACCCGTTGTTTGAGAAGTATAATAATCAAGTGAACCCGGGCATGGATCCGAGGAGAGTCCACAGGATTGAGGGTTATTTCCTAAATCAACGTTCAAGTTCGTAAGAATACCCGCGCAACTAATGCTGTCGTCCGGATATGCCGTAATGTTCGTAGGGAATGGAGGTGTTACACTCACCATTACTTCGTCTTTGTGTATACAACCACTATCTGAAGTAATCGTCACCCTATAATTTGTGGAAAATATTGGCGTGACGTTAGGGCTTTTAGCTGTGTCAAAATCAAGCTTGTTCCCATCTGGTCGCCATCGATAACTGTAGTTCACCGGGATCGATCCATCTACTGTAATTTGGATTGTAGAATCTGAAAAACAGATGGTGGTATCGTTGCCCGTAGTAGTTGTGAAATTTCTTACAACTGTAACAGTCAAGGTATCCCTTGTCTTACAGCCTTGTCCCAAGTTTGAGCTCACTTCATATACGGTTGTGACGTTTGGAGCAAAACGCGCGGCCATACAAGTGTCATTACTCGTGGTATCGCACCAGAAATTCGTACCAAAGACGATTGGGTCTCCTGAAATAACACTCCAAGTAACACTTGTACCACCAACTACATGCGTGGCCGCAGTATCCACACCTCTACATAATATGTGTGGAGGGCCGGCCTCTGTCGAAGGGATAACTTTCACACTATAACTTGAAGTTGTAAACCCTGGAACAGGACAGGCATCATCGCTCGTTTGTACAAAGAATACGTTCGTTAAGGACCCCGTTTGAGTAGCTCTCCACCCAATGGTTACAACATGAACAGAGTCATCAATGGCATTGATATTAAAGCTTGATCCTGGCAGAATTGACTGTACGTTTGACTTAATCAAAAGGGTGTCTAAAGTATCTTCCCTGTACCCTACATAATCCCAAATGGTTAGGTCAAAAGAGAAACTATCTCCTAAACACACTTCTATTAAATTGTTGGTATAATTAACATAACCAACTCCAGTATAATTGGTGATTCCAAGTGTGTCGTAAGGTGGGGTGTTGCTGCAGGTTTCAACACGAAACTGAATGTCGCGCATTGTTGTCCCCTTCTTATTCCCATTGGCATCCCACTCCGTTACTTCAACAGCCAAAACGAATGAGCCGGTTACTGTAGGTGTAAATCGAATCTGGCCAGTGAGTGTATCCAAGATGATTCCTGGAAATGCGTTGGTTGTAGAGGCTGAACCAGTCCATGTGATGCAAGTAGTAGCATTGGTACGAGGACAGATGAATTTGTAGCTCAAGCTATCTCCATCAGGATCTGTTGCTCCCATATTGTAACTCACTGGGAATCCAGCACACACGTACGGAATCGCACTTGTTCCGAAAGTTGGAGAGTTGTTGCAAGAATCCACTGTATTACATAATTCCGCATCGAAGTACACTGTACTTGCACTTGCGTTACCAAGCGAGTTTCTACAGCAGGGTGGCGAGTAGCCGATCGTCCAGCAATTACAACGCGGGTTAGCTACGAAAATTCCCTGATAGATGTATTCCTCATAACCCGTAGTGGAGCCAGAGGCACAGTTTGATTGTTGCGAAGAACAGATTTGAGAAATGTCCCATGCATTGGTTGCCAAAGGACCCGTTAAGCGCGTCAACTGCACAGCAGCAGTACCGCCACAAGTGCTCGTTGGGTTAACTGTTATGTTAGTCGTGTTAAAACCCGCACCATTACAGTACCTGAAAACTTTGAGAGTAATCAAAAACGAATCTTGCCCAATGCAGGTATAGGTAATCTCACCACCTGCCATGTGGGATGCTTGCGCCTTTTGAATTCCTGAAAAACCCAAACACACGAACACCGCAAGAAGAGCAAGTCTTTTAAAGTGCGATGTAATTTGAATGCTTATCATTTCTCTCAGCTTTTCGGTTAATGAATACCTCTGGTTAAAGTGTGGGAAGGACAGAATCCTTCCCAACTCTTAAACCCTAGCTTATTTGGATTGTCTGATCAAGGTAACGTTCCCCTTGAACTCTTGTTCTTCTTCACCCGCACCCAATGTTTTGATGCGAATTACGTAGAAGTAGACTCCATCTTCCTGATCACCACCATCCCATACTGGGCTGCCTAGTGACAGTTCGTGAACTTTACGACCCCATCGGTTGTAAATCCACCCTTCCAATTCTGAAATACCTTGTATCTTATCGGTTTCGAGGAAGGTGTCGTTGATTCCGTCACCTACACCACCTTTAGCCGGTGGAGTAAATACGTTTGGAATCTGGAAGTCGATGATCGGATCGATGTAGAAGGTAACCCATGAAGTATCCCAACATCCTTTGCCGGTCTCAACATATAAGGCTACGATGTAACGACCCCATGTGTCGGCCTCATCAGCAGAGAAATTGTGTACAGCGTCCTCTGTAGTGTACAACATGTTGGCTGTCCCAGTATCGGCAGGAAGATCGATTACTGGAAGAACATCATCGAGCGTATCGTTGACATCATCACCATAGCCGTACTTATACAGCATCCATCTCCATTTATTGATGTTCACATTTCCGCTTGCATCATCAGATTTATTGATCCAACTCTGTTCGACGGGAAGCTGTAAGTCTTCTTGATTGAACGGATCAACTTCAAAGTCTGCAATTGGGTTCTCCGAAACAAAGTACTGAATGGTTGTAGGTGCAGATACACAACCTGCTGTATCCACGTTGCGAATCCAGTAAGCTCCTTTTTCAGTTACCTGACCAAGAGCAAGTAGATCACCCGTAGCAATCGAAGCCGAAAGCTCTGTAGAATCTTCGTTATCGAACCAGTATAAGGTGTTGTCACCTGTAGCAGAAGCGAAGATGTTGTCCACAACCACACCAGAACAGAACTCAAATGGTCCTGTAGCTTCAGGTGCATCGGGTGAAGTCGCAAACACCACATCTATGGTATCAGTACCAGCACATACTTTTCCTGGAGCGATGGTATCGAACTCAGTATAAGTAAGTGGATAAGCTCCATAACCGTTGGCCACAACAGCCGAAGGCACAAACAAAGCTTGAGTTGTAAACGGCATCCAAGGAGGTGTTGTAGGAGCTCCCCATCGACCACCAGGATTGAAGCTACTGGCGAATATCTCAGCAGGCTGAATCCATTTATCCGTTCCATCGTTACAGAATGGACCTGGATCCAAAATTTCTGGTTCTGGAATCTGAACAACGGTAATGTCTTTTGTTCCGCTGTTTCCACAGAAAGCAAAGCTGTCTACACGTATTGTGTGAATACCAGGACCTGCAGTCGTTGGAGAGAAGATTCCTTTCGGATCAACAATACCAGGACCAGCCCAAATACCACCTGAATCAGCAGCAAAGACATTAACATCAAGGTCATTCGAACAATAAGGTCCGAATTTCCTGATCGTTGCATCGAACTGACGCACCACCTGAACATAGATGGTAGTATCGTGCCAGCAACCATTAAAGGCATGGTAAGTAACGGGAACAGAGTCAGGCGCATTGATGTTTGGACTCGTTGCGTCGAAATTGTTTGTGTTGGTATCTACAACCCCAGGGATTGTAGATGAGAAGAAAGCACGCAAGTGAATCGAGTTAGTATCCAACTGATTCGTAGAATCATTCTCACAATAAGGACCTTCGGAGAACAATACGTCTGGCAAACCAACCACATTGTACTGAGTACTGTCGATTGCCGCACAGGCGTCCCCTTTTACTTCGTAGGTAATCCAATGGGTTCCCTTTCCCGCCGATGCAGGGTCAAAGAATCCAAGAGAATCGTTCACAATACCCGGTCCTGACCAGTAACCTCCACCCGGACGGGGTAGGATCGTAAATGGTGTCGGGCTTTTCAAGATTTGAAATCCGTCTTTCACACAAACTGGAAGCGCAGGAACCGGCTTTACTTTATAACGGCTCACAACGTTTATATCCAAAGCCACTGTATCGTAGCACACACCCAAAGTATCGCTTATGTATAAGAAATAAGTAGGGTCAGTAGTAAGGTTTACAGCTGCCGAAGGATTGGAAATATTGGTGCTCGTAAAGAAACCTGAGTTGCTTCCAGGAGAAGAACCCCATGAGAAGTTATATCCTCCTGGGTCTACACCTTTACAAATCGCAAATCTGGTGTTCGGAAGTGCATTGTAAGGTGAGGTGAAGTACTGCGCTTGACCTGAGCAAGCATTTTGGCTGAAGTTTACACCACTTGAAGTTGCAGCATAGCTGGTTCCTTGATAGTTAATGACCGCATTCTGACTTCGAATTGGAGATGAAGATGAATTGTCATAACAAACGTCAACAATGAGGTTGGAGATTCCGTCCCAATTGTAGGCATTATCAAAGGTGTGCGTATTCCAACCCGTAGTCACGGTATGTGTTTTTGAGCTGTATACTTCAATCAAATTCGACTCCCAATTGCTCGTCAATTGCTTGATGTTCGTACAAGACATCTTGATGGTGTAGTTGTTAAAGAAGGGGTTACCCAAATAAGACACTACGAAGAAATCCATTGCAGAAATTCGTCCTGCAGTCATACCAGCGGCTCTCAAATCGGCGGCTCGGTACAAATACTGCTGATGTACACTGGTGTAGACGTTTGAGTATGGGTTTGGCGTAGAGGGAAGTCCGGAAGCACTGGAACGAGTTGTTCCATTTACTACCTGAACATTCGTAGGGAACCCTTGACAAGGATATTGAGCAAGACCACAATTGTTCACTGGAATCGTTCCCAAACTCACATTAAAGTCAACGGTGTCATCCAAACAAATTAAGGTATCGCTTGCTAAGGCACGGATGTTTGGTGGGAAAGGATCTGCAACGGTGATCTTAATGTCTTCTTCCTTAACACATCCCGAGTCGCTCGCTACTGTCACCGAGAACGTCCTGGTCAAATTCAAGCCACGAATGTTCGGATTGGAGACAGTGTCAAAGTCGAGGAATTTTTTCTGACTCCACTTATATGTATAGTTCTGTGAAGGATCTGAAGTCAAAGCAGAAAGTGGAACCGTGTCGATGTTACAGATAGTATCGTCCGGAGTTACAGTTAAAGTGTAATCTGGCACAACACGCACTGTGATGGTATCCTTGTTCTTACAAGTTCCGCTCAAATTCGATGTAACAACATAAGTTGTTGTGATGTTAGGAGAGGCTACCACATTGCGACAAGTGTCGCAAGAGAAGTTGGTAGGAACTGTAATCCCCGAACCACCAGGTATGGCAGTCCATGTGAACAGACTGCCCCCAACGGCCCCAAAATTAGCTGTTTGGGAGGTTTGACAAATCGTTAAGTCGGGCCCCGCATAGGTACTCTCGACAATGGTTATGTCGAAGGTTGCATAGAACAGTGCCGGTATCGGACAAGCATTATCAGTGGCTTCAATAAAGAAGGGGTAATAATATCCTGCCGTAGGCGTGGCCGTCCAACTTATGGTTGCAATGGCCGAATCCGTTCTACCTGATGGTGGATGTGTCCATGTGAAAGTTGCACCAGGAAGAATTCCTTGGATGTTAGATTTCAAGCTCAAAGAGTCGATGCTATCGGTATCGTAGAAGAACACGTCGAATGTGAAGTTCTCACCAATACATACTTCGATTGAGTTTGAGTCAATTTTTTGACCTGTTCCTGAGAAGTTGTAAATGGTTCCGGGAGTAGGACCTGTATAGCTCCCCGTTCTGTTCGGTGGAGGAGGTGTGTTGTTACACACTTGAACAACCACAAGAATATCGCGGTAAACACAAGCCTTAAGTGCTCCTGTATTGCGGTCGTACTCACAAACTTTTACAACCAACACCCAGTTACCAGTTACTGTAGGAGTAAATACAACCTTACCGTTGGCAGAGTTGATTGTAATACCCGGAATTGGCGAAGTACATGAATGTGGAGATCTGAAAATATTCACATTGTTTAGCGTAGTGAAACCGCAGTCTAGTGCAAACACCAAACTATCGCCATCATCCTCGGTAACACCGAAGTTGTAAACAATCGTTCTACCAGCACATACGTAAGGAATTGGCTGAGCTGCAAATCGAGGCGAGCTGTTGCAAGAATCCGTTATTGAATTGAGTGTGGCAACTGCAGCCGAAGCTGAAGATGTCATGTTGTTGTTCGTGTTTCGACAACAAACAATATTTCTTGAGAATGTCCAAGTATTACAACGTGGACGGACTACTGCAGTGCCTCGGAAGACATACTGTTCCATCCCCGGATAAGAAGAACCCCCAGGCTTACATCGAGAAGTGAGAAGTGCAGAGGCACACAGCTGACTCACCTCGTAACCTCCACGGCCGTTCACCGTTAAAGTGTCACCGCCCGAGTTCACAAGTGGCCCGGTATATTTTGTTAAGGTAATGTTCAAACTACCTCCACAAGTACTTGTAGCTACTAATGGAACTGTCGTGTTCCCATAACCGATCCCCGCGCAATCACGGAACACATTCAGAGTGAACTCGAAAGTATCACCACCCAAACATCTATACGTTAAATCGGATCCGGCAACGTGCGAAGCACTAGCGGTATAGGAAGAGATGAGCAGGGCAGCTACAACTGTTATCGTCTTAAACAGGTTCTTCATTTTCATAATTTTCAATTCACAAAATATTCTCTGTCAATTCAAAGACGCACAAAACACAAATGGTTGCCTCTTTAGTGCGATATTTTTTGATAGCCTGCTAAAATAGCATTTTTATGGCTTTCTTTTTCATCGCTAATTCAGGCCCCATCTGTGTTTTGGGTCTTATTGAAATTATATTTGCCAGATGGAAGAAATTAAGGTCCACGCGAAGCATTCCAAAGCAGAGCGCTATGAACAGCTCATTCCTCAGTTGAAAGCCTTGCTTATGGGAGAGAAGAATGTCGTGGCGAACCTCTCGAACATCTCGGCAGCACTGAAACAGAGCATGAATTTCTTCTGGGTTGGATTCTATTTAGTCGAAGGTGCTGAACTTGTCTTGGGGCCATTTCAAGGACCTGTAGCTTGCACTCGAATTCAATTTGGAAAAGGGGTATGCGGAACTGCTGCTGAGTCAAAAAAATCAATCATTGTTCCGAATGTGGACGAATTTCCCGGGCACATTGCCTGCAGCGCCGAATCAAAATCGGAAATTGTGCTCCCACTTCTCAACTCAAACAATGAACTCATTTTGGTCCTCGACATCGACAGCAACGAATTGAATTCTTTCGACCAAAGCGACGAAGCCTACTTAACTGAGTTGCTTGAGGTATTAAAATTGCACCAAAACTGGTAATGCGCTCAGCCCTACTCCTCTTCATTTTACCTCTACTCTGCATTTCATGTGCTCAAGTGGGCAGCCCTTCCGGTGGCCCCAAAGACGTTGAAGGGCCAAAAGTAGAATTTGCCTCACCTCAAAACCAGTCAGTTGATTTTAAAGGCGATCGGGTGCGACTTGAATTTGACGAATTCATTTCAGATAAAGGAATATCCAACGAACTCATTGTTACCCCCAGCACCGAGAAAAAGCCACAAATAAAAATTACCGGGAAACGATTGGAGGTAATCTTTGAGGAAGGCCTACTTCCAAATACCACATACACGCTAAACTTCGGGAAATCAGTCGTCGACCTAAGCGAACAAAATCCCCTCGACAGCAACGTTTGGGTTTTCTCAACAGGTTCATTCTTAGATTCAGGGAAAATTTCAGGCAGCATTCAAGCCGCCTACGACGAAGTTCTAGAAGGGGAGTTCTGGGTGTTTCTTTACGAGGGGAATCAAGACTCCCTTCCATTGGCAAACAAACCGTATTACCTCACTCGCGCCTTTGAATCAGGTGCATTCCAACTCAACTTTCTACGCGAAGGTGATTACAAAGTCTTTGCCCTCAAAGACGACAATAAAAACTTCAACTACGACCTTCCTGAAGAAAAAATTGCTTTCCTAGAAAATCGCGTCCATACTGGCAATGATTCCTTGAAACTGCGCGCATTCACAGAAGATCGAGCTCTGCAATATTTGGAAAATTCAAAGCTTCAAGGAGAAGTCCTAACACTCGCGATGCATAGGGCAAGTCGCGATTTAAAGCTCACATCGCTGGAAGGGGATTTAAGCCTCAGTAAAATTCGAGAAAATAGAAGTCAAGACAGCCTGATTTACTGGATGCCTCTACCAAAACTCGACAGCCTAAACATCATCCTCAATGAAGGTAAATATTCAGATACGGTTGAATTCAAACGAGAAGCATCAGCTGAATTCAAACTGAGCATCCCAAAAGAATATGTTCTTGGCAATGAATTGAAAATGACATCAAACTGTCCTCTCAGTGAATTAGCGAGTTTCTCGTTTTTGAGAATTGGCGAGGACGACACGCTCGAGTATCGATCCACGTTCGCCAACAACTTTGAACAATCCTTGAACGGCCTGTTTTCCGAGGCAGGAAGCTACTCACTGAAGATTTTACCTGACACCAATTCAGGAGAAAATTGCTTCGTTCGAGATACCTTGTCCTACTCCATTTCAGTCCTAGACCCAGCCGAACTATTGTCCATTGAATTCAAACTAAATAAAGCCAATGTATGGGTTGAATTACTTGATGAAAAAGGACGTTTCCTAAAACAGGCTTCAGTTCAAAATGGCTCTGTGAAATTCAACCAACTCAAAGCGGGTAATTTTAAGGCGAGACTTGTGATTGATGCCAACAAAAATGGCTTCTGGGATACCGGAAACTACTTGGAGGGCCTTCAGCCAGAAAGCGTCTATTATTTCAACGAAAGTCTAGAATTGAAAAAGGGTTTTGACTTGGTCCAGGAATGGATCCTCAAGTAATTCGAAGGTCGAAATTGTCGGCATCCTGATGCACGGGAAACTTTGCCCGATAAGCCTCAAGATCTTCTAAGCTCAATGTAGCAGAGCCCGACCCTTCTTCATTGTCTTTCAGTTGTAGCAACTCATGACCTTTTGCGTCAATTACTACGCTTCCACCACTGTACTCTTTACCTGTACCATCAGAACCAACTCTATTTACACCAATGCAGTAAGAGTAGTTCTCAATGGCGCGTGCCTTGAGTAAAATGTCCCAAGCATTCCGGCGGGGTTTAGGCCAGTTGGCGATGTAAATCAACAGGTCGTAGTCTGCCCTATTTCTACTCCAAACGGGAAAGCGCAAATCGTAACACACCAATGGCCGAATGCGCCAGCCTTTGTAATTTATATTCAGTACTTCTTCTCCAGCCGTATAATGCAGATGCTCCTCTGCCATGGTGAAAAGGTGCCGTTTGTTGTAAATCTGAATCTTGCCTGAAGGCTCTACAAAATGAAGTCTGTTGTAATAGCGCCCTCCTTCTTCGGCTAGAAAGCTGGCAACGATGGCGGCGTTTTTTTCTTTGGCTTTTTGCTTCATCCACTGCAAGCTCTCACCAATACCACTCTCTGCCAACTCTGTTGACTTCATGCTAAAACCAGTGGAAAAAGTTTCGGGTAATACGATAAGATCGCTCCCTTCAATTTCATCCAAACGTTGAGAGAAATGTTCGAGATTGGCAGCGCGATCTTCCCAGTGAATGATGCTTTGAATCAGAGAAACCTTCAAATTCGACATAGCGCTTGAGCTGCCAATTCAAGAGTGGCTTCCTGCTTGGCAAAGCAAAATCGCACCACGTATTCTTGAACATTGTTGTTGTAAAAAACTGAAATAGGTATGGCCGAAACGCCGTGTTCTGTCGTCAACCATTTCGCGAATTCCAAATCGTGTTTTCTTGAAATTTTAGTGTAGCGATACAGCTGAAAATACGTTCCATGACTGGGAACTGCTTCAAACCGACTCTCCTCCATTCGAGCTTGAAAGAAATCTCTTTTCTGCTGATAAAAGTGAGGCAATGCCAAATAGCGCTGCTCGTAAGCTAGGTACTCTGCCAATGCAGCCTGCATAGGATGGTTGCAGGCAAATACTTCGTACTGATGCACTTTTCTGAACTCCTTCATCAGTCGCTTGGGAGCCACTACATAACCCATCTTCCAACCAGTGCAATGGAAGGTTTTCCCAAAGGAGAAAACGGCCACACTCCTTGATGCCAGCTCTGGATATTTCAAAACGCTTTGGTGCTCTTGACCATCAAAAATGATGTGCTCATAAACTTCATCACTCAAAACAATAATATCGCTGCCTTTAGTGATGTTCTCCAATTGTTTCAGGTCATCGGCAGACATCACCATGCCGGTTGGATTGTGGGGCGAGTTGATGATGATCATCCTCGTATGATGGTTCACCACCTTTTTAACTTCGGTCCACGGAATTTGATAGTCTGGATAGCGGAGTTCAATTTGAATGGCCTTTCCCCCATTCAGTTCAATGGCCGGAGTGTAGCAATCGTATGCAGGTGCAAAAACCACCACTTCATCGCCTTCGGAAATTAAGGCTGTAATAGCAGCGTAAATCCCCTGAGTTGCTCCTGCGGTGATGTTTATTTCGTCGACGGGGTCGACCTCCATCCCACTGGTAATCATAATTTTTCTTGAGAGTGCCTCCCTCAGTTCAAGAAGTCCTTGCATGGGAGCATACTGGTTTCTTCCTTCCGCTACCTTGCGACGTAGAATCTCTCCGAGCTCAGGATCGATTCCAAAATCAGGAAAACCTTGCGAAAGATTGATGGCCTGATTCTCCGCAGAGAGAGCGCTCATCACAGTGAAAATGGTGGTATTGGCTCTGGGTAATTTGGAATGAAGGTTCCCCTGAAAATCTTCCATTAAGACGAATATAGAAGAAAGCTCTACGGCAACAATTCAGAAAGTAAAAGCTTCTTTTAGCCTTCTGTTATCGTGGCACCTAAAAACTCTCGGTTCAAACGAGCGATGTTTTCGAGTGAAATCCCCTTTGGGCATTCAACTTCACAAGCGCCGGTATTGGTACAGTTTCCAAAGCCTTCCAAATCCATTTGATGAACCATGTTCAAGGCTCTGCTTTTCGCCTCCACTTTACCTTGCGGAAGTAAGGAGAATTGAGAAACTTTTGCGGAAACAAACAACATCGCAGAGGCGTTCTTGCAGGTCGCTACACAGGCTCCACAGCCTATACAAGTAGCGGCATCAAATGCTTTATCTGCATCGGCCTTTGGAATTGGAAGCGCATTCGCATCCTGAGTGTTTCCTGAAGTATTTACTGAAATGAACCCACCGGCTTGTTGAATTCGATCGAAGGACGAGCGATCAACAACCAAATCTTTGATCACTGGAAATGCCTTGGCTCTGAATGGCTCAATGTAAATCGTATCGCCGTCTTTAAACGAACGCATGTGCAGCTGGCAAGTCGTAATTGCACGGCTTGGCCCGTGAGCTTCTCCGTTTACATACAAGGAGCAAGAACCGCAAATTCCTTCTCTACAATCGTGATCGAATGCAACGGGATCTTCACCCGATTCAATGAGTTGATCGTTCAATAAATCGAGCATTTCCAAAAAAGAAGAATCTGGCGATACTTCTTTGATGGCGTAATCTTTCAAAGCTCCTTTTTCTGTGGCGTTCTTTTGACGCCATACTTTTAGGTTTAAATCCATCTTGCTCTGCTTTACTTGTAACTTCTTTGTTTCAATTCGATGTCCTTGAATTCGAGCTCTTCTTTGTGCAGTATGGCTTTTGAAGGTTCTCCTGTGTACTCCCAGGCAGCAACGTAAGAGAAGTTCTTGTCGTCGCGCAGGGCTTCCCCTTCCTCTGTTTGGGATTCCTCGCGGAAGTGTCCACCACAAGATTCATTGCGTTCGAGTGCATCTCGCGCAAACAACTCACCCAATTCCAAGAAATCGGCTACACGGCCTGCTTTCTCTAATTCAGGATTCAACTCATTTGAACTTCCAGGAATGCGAACATCTTCCCAAAACTCTTTTCGAATTTGTTTGATTTCTTCAATTGCTTCATTGAGGCCTTTTGCATTTCGAGCCATCCCAACCTTATCCCACATCACTTTTCCAAGACGCTTGTGGAAATGATCTACCGAATGCTTTCCTTGAATTCCGAGCAGTTTGTTCAATTGGCCGGTGACCTCTTTTTCGGCTGCATCAAATTCAGGTGAATCTGTTGGAATGGGACCTGTGCGGATTTCATCGCCCAAGTAATCACCAATGGTGTAAGGAATCACGAAATAACCATCGGCCAATCCTTGCATAAGAGCAGAGGCTCCTAAGCGGTTTGCGCCATGATCACTAAAGTTTGCTTCACCCAAAGCATAACATCCCGGAATGGTTGTCATTAAATTGTAATCCACCCATACGCCACCCATCGTGTAGTGAACTGCTGGGTAAATCATCATCGGCGTTTTGTAAGGGTTCTGGTCAACAATCTTCTCGTACATCTGGAACAAATTCCCATACTTCGATTCAATGACCGCTTCACCAAGCTCCCGAATTTTTTGTTCAGAAGCATCGTGAATCCCATCTACCAAAGCCTTTTCATGGCCGTAACGCGTAATGGCCGCATCGAAGTCGAGGTAAACTGCCTCGCCTGTCTTGTTTACTCCAAAGCCAGCATCGCAACGCTCTTTGGCAGCTCGAGAAGCAACATCACGTGGTACTAGGTTTCCGAAAGAAGGATATCTGCGCTCCAAGTAGTAATCGCGGTCTTCTTCTTTTAGGTCCGTTGGTTTCAATTTACCTGTTCGAATCGCTTCCGCATCTTCCTTTTTAGCTGGAACCCAAATGCGACCGTCGTTTCGAAGCGATTCCGACATCAAGGTCAATTTGGATTGATGCTCACCGGAACGTGGAATGCAAGTCGGGTGAATCTGAGTGTAACACGGGTTGGCGAAGTAAGCTCCGCGTTTGTGAATTTTCCATGCCGCCGTAACGTTCGATCCCATCGCATTGGTAGAAAGGAAGAATACGTTTCCGTAACCACCAGAACAAATCAATACTGCATGCGCTCCATGACGTTCAATCTTACCCGACACCAAATCTCTCGCGATGATGCCGCGCGCCTTTCCGTCGACCACAACAACATCCAGCATTTCGTGACGATTGAATTGTTCAATTCGTCCCATGCCAATCTGGCGGTTCATTGCAGAGTAAGCTCCAAGCAAAAGTTGTTGCCCTGTTTGGCCTTTGGCGTAGAAGGTTCTTGAAACCAATACACCACCAAAAGATCTGTTGTCGAGCAATCCACCATATTCTCTGGCGAATGGAACTCCTTGAGCAACGCACTGATCGATGATGTTTGCTGAAACCTCAGCCAGGCGATAAACATTTGATTCACGTGAGCGATAGTCGCCTCCTTTCACCGTATCGTAAAAAAGTCGATAGGTCGAATCGTTGTCTCCTTGGTAGTTTTTGGCTGCGTTGATTCCACCTTGTGCTGCAATTGAGTGCGCGCGTCGGGGTGAATCTTGATAACAGAAAGCCTTCACTTTGTAGCCCAATTCTGCTAAAGTAGCGGCTGCTGAAGCTCCTGCCAAACCAGTTCCTACAACAATCACGTCTATCAAACGCTTGTTGGCAGGGTTCACTACATTGATGTCGTTCTTATGTTGGGTCCATTTCTTATCGATTGGACCTGCTGGAGTTTTAGAATCTAATACTGCCATCCTATTCGTTTTATGTCAGGTAAATCCAGATGGGAATCAAGGCGAACAAGCCGCTCATGAGCCATGCGAAAATGCTTCCGAATTTTTTAATGCCCGGAGTGTAACCAGGATGATTTAAGCCCAAAGTTTGGAAAGCCGATTGGATTCCATGAGATAAATGAAAGCCAAGTGCAATCATACAGATTACGTAGAGAAGTGAATAAAGTGGGTTCTCAAAAGCAGCAATGGTAATGCTGTACAAATCTTTCATTCCATTGGCATCCATTGGAATGTTTCCGAAGTGCATTACATACCAGAAGGACTTCATGTGAATGATGAGGAACACCAAAGTGATTGTTCCTAGAAGCGCCATGCTTCTTGAGGCCCAAGAGGAGTTCTCACCCGGCTTGTTCATCGCGTACCGCACTGGGCGCGCCGCTCGGTTAGAACGAGCCAACATAAAACCATCCACTGCATGCAACAAGATGCTCGCATACAGCAAGTAACTGGTGATCTTGATGAGGGGGAAGGTTGTCATGAATTGAGAGTATTCATTGAAACCCTCCTGCGTTCCATAAATCAGCTGGAGGTTACCGGCGAGGTGCACAACAAGAAAAAGGACTAAAAATAAGCCCGTAAGTGCCATCCAAAGTTTTCGACCGATGGAGGATTTAATAAGACCTTGAGAACTCATGTCTTTAGCTTTTTGACTAAGGCAAATTTAGTCGGAGAGCCGAGATAAACAATTGTTTTCCCGCCTTTCCAAACTACTCAAAAAACTAGCGAGCAAGGCCTTTTGTTCGAATGACTCCAAAGAACTGATTTACAGAAGCTGAACTGCGCTCATTTAAGCTTGCTTTTCCTTAAACGATTGGAACTAGAATCCGATTGGAATGGCCTACCAAAGGGAAAAAGGATTTTATTTGAAAGATGCAAGGCGGCTCAACGGCCTTGCCGACAAAACCTACTTCAGTATGAAATACCTCCCGATCTCAAAGACTCTCTTCGAAAAGAACCGCAAAAAGTTCAATAAAAAGCTCAAGAAGAAGAGTCTGGCTGTCTTCAATTCAAACGATATTTTTCCAACGGGTGGGGATGGAACTTTGGCCTTTAAGCAGCACGCCGATATCTTTTATCTCAGTGGCGTCGACCAGGAGGAGAGCATTTTGGTGCTGTTTCCTGAAGCATCTAATGATAAACACCGGGAGATTCTATTTCTGAAAGAAACTTCTGAAACGATTGCCATATGGGAAGGTGAAAAGCTATCAAAAGAAACAGCCTTTGAAACTTCAGGCATACGCACGGTGTATTGGTTGGAGCAATTTGAAACCATCTTCAAAACACTGATGTCGGAAGCCGACCGCGTTTATTTAAACACCAACGAACACCTTCGTGCGAAAGTGGAAGTAGAAACTCGAGATGCTCGCTTCCTAAATTGGTGCAAGACTGAATATCCACTGCATCGCTATGAGCGGGTGAACCCCATCATGCATGACCTACGCGCAGTTAAAGAGCAAGAAGAAATCGAACTTCTACAAACAGCCTGCAACATCACCGAAAAAGGATTCAGACGAGTTCTCGACATCATCAAACCGGGCATCATGGAATATGAAATTGAAGCCGAGGTGATTCATGAGTTCATTCGAAATCGCGCCAGTGGCTTCGCCTATACTCCGATCATTGCATCGGGGTTCAACGCTTGCGTCCTTCACTACATCGAGAACAACCAAGAATGCAAAGACGGTGACATCATCCTCATGGACATAGGGGCAGAATATGCCAATTACGATGCGGATTTAACTCGTTGTGTTCCCGTGAATGGAAAGTTTTCTAAACGACAAAAAGAGGTGTACAACGCTGTGTTGCGTGTGCAACGTGAGTCCATCCAATTGCTTCGGCCAGGAACCAAATTGAAGGAATACCATGTAGAAGTAGGTAAGTTGATGGAAAGCGAGTTGTTGGGATTAAAGCTCATCGATAAAACTGACATCAAAAATCAAAACCCCGATTGGCCAGCCTACAAAAAGTACTTCATGCACGGCACCTCTCATTATCTCGGCATCGATACCCACGATGTTGGAAGCTGGGTTGAGCCAATCCAAGAAGGAAATGTATTCACTTGCGAACCAGGAATCTACATTCAAGAAGAAAGTTTGGGAATTCGTATTGAAAACGACTTGCTCGTAACCAATGACAAACCCTTGGATCTGATGGCGAGCATTCCCATCGAAGTGGAAGAGATTGAGGGATTGATGAGTCGCTGAGCTCAATGACAGAATCCTTTTTTGACTTTAAGGGAAGTTCTATACGATTCAGGCACCGGGGTAAAGGGAAGGCTGTGCTCTTTTTGCATGGATTTTTAGAATCCCTAGAAATGTGGGATTCCATCGCCAAAAACCTTCCAAAATCCATCGATCCCATTTGCATTGATTTGCCCGGACATGGGCAGTCTGATTCTCTTGCTTATGTGCATCGGATGGAGGAGTTCGCGGAATGCTGCGACGCACTTATGACTCATCTAGGAAAACGAAAGGTGATCCTTTTCGGCCACTCCATGGGTGGTTATGTAGCACTGGCCTTTGCAGACCTTTTTCCCGATTTGGTAAGCGGCATTTGCCTGATGAACAGCACCGCAAAAAACGACAATCCACAAAAGAAAAAAGACCGCCTTCGAGCGAAAGAATTAGTGAAACAAAACCACAAGAGCTTCATTCGTTTGGCCATTCCCGGACTCTTTCGATTCAAGAATAGAATCGCCTTCAGAACCGAGTTGAATGAAGTAAAGCGCCTAGCATTGAAAACCCCCAAACAAGGAATCTTGGCTGCCATTGAAGGTATGCGACTTCGACCAAATAGAGAGATCCTACTCAAGTTCCCCCCCTACCCGATTCTCTTCATCATTGGTAAAAAAGATCCGGTAATTCCCTTTGATTCCTATGCAAGTCAAGTGCAACTTTCTGAAAAAATTGAAGCCCTTGTACTGGAAGAATCTGGACATATGAGTCACATTGAGGAGCGGGAAAAATGCGAAGAGAGCATTCGGAAGTTTGTTCTGAAGAGCTAGTTAAAGCTTTCTCAAAACAAAGCGCACAGGCAAGTAAGCCGCAATGAAACCCAAAACCAATACCGTGGCCATCACAGCGAGAAAATCGCCCAATTCCAAGGCTACCGGATAAAACTCCGTCACCGAGGCCACTCCCAATCGGATGAGTCCCACCTCTTGTTGCAGCAGAGTTAGCGTAAAGCCAATGGTCAGTCCAATGGCGCCGCCCAGAGCAGAGATTAAAAATCCTTCAGAAAGGAAAATCCTACGAATCAACTTCTTATCGGCTCCCATTGACCTAAGGACATTGATGTCTCCTCTTTTATCTAAAATGAGAATCGTTAGTGAGCCGATGACATTGAAGGTCGCGATGATTAAAATGAAAGTCAAGATCAGGTAGGTAATCCACTTCTCAGACTTGTTGGTCTTATAGATGATTTCATTGATTTCATAGCGCGTCTCTACAATAAAATCTGTGCCCATAACCTCTTGAACGCGCTTCTTGACTTCGTCTAAGTTTGAGTTCCCGACTGTGCTTATTTCAAGTGCACTGATGGAGCCTTTATGGTCGAAAATCTCTTGAGCGAAATCAAGCGGAACAATGGCATACTTATAATCAAACTCGGGGTTGATGGTGAAAATGGAAGAGATGCCTATGGCTGAACTGCGGAAAGCTTCGTCAGGATTCACCCGAATTTTGGCTGTTCTTTTTGCGGCAAAAACAACCAGAGGTTCAAATACATGCTGAACAAAAATTCCCAATTTGTCGGCAATTCCGTATCCCAAGATTGCCATTGGATAGCCCTCACTTTTTAAATTCATTTGTCCATCGTAAAGAGCGCTGTCTAGACCACTCATTTCAATGAAGTTTTCACTCACTCCTTTGATTCTACCAAACACTTGCTTGTCCTTGTATTTGAGCAAACCGGTTTCCTCCAACACAAAAGCAACCTCATTCAGTTCAGCCATCTCTTCAAGTTGAAGGAGTCGGACGGAATCGAGTTCGAAGGTTTTCCCTTGAGCAGGGCTCACCCGTATCTCTGGGTCGAAGCTGCTGTACATTCCCTCTACTAGGCGCTCAAGACCATTGAAGCCACTCAGAACGATGATTAGAGCCATGGAGCCAACAGCAATGCCACTTACTGCAATGGCCGTAATGATGTTGATGGCATTGTGGCTCTTTTTAGAAAAGAGATAGCGTTTGGAAATGAAGAGTGGTACGCGCAAGATTACTTCTTGAGAAGTTGGTCAATGCGCTCCGCTCGATCGAAAGAATCGTCGAGGTAAAAGAACAATTCAGGAACAATGCGCAATTGATTTTTTACTCGCTTGCCAAGTTGAAAGCGGACTTCGCCAACATGTTTCTTCAGGTTTTCAAGGTCTTTCTGGCGGTCTTCGCTCGGAAATAAACTCACATAGACTTTGGCATAACCTAGGTCTGGACTCACATCAACGCGGGTAAGCGTAATCATCACACCGGGCAACAAACCGTGATTCATTCCCTGCAATATTTCTCCCAAATCTTTTGAGAGCATTTTTTCAATCTTCTCTTGGCGCATTGATTTCATAGGACAAAAGTACATCATCGAATTTTCGCGTCGCTTTAAGATGTTCGAAGCTTTGTGAATTCTTTCAGCTTACTTTTGCTGAAATAACCTTCATCCATGAAAAAAGCCATCTACTTACTGAGCCTGATTTTCGTTCCACTCTTTGCGAGCAGTCAGATTTCGATTACACGTACGGACTTTCCAAGCGTTGGGGATGTGTTCTACATCTTGAACGACAACAATACTGCTGGATTAGATGCAGGAAGCACTGGGAATACTTCATGGGACTACTCTTCCCTCGACATCAACAATGTCGACACCATCAATTTCGTAAACCCAAACACCACAAACTTTGGATCTTTTTTCCCAACAGCCAATTTGGCGCTCATAGGTGGCGCAGGCGAATTTTTCTTGAAGATTAACAACGATTCATTGACGGTTCCCGGCGTTACCGTCGACGCCCTTGGCACAGGAGATCTCTTTCCGGCGAAGTTTGACCCAGAATTGAAATTATTTGATTTCCCCTCAACATTTGGAGACGGCTTCAATTTGACAACCGTAATCGATACAACAATCGATACAAACTTGATCGTCATCGACTCAGCGAGATTGAGACTCACGCAAATCACCAGTGCCAACTTCGATGCCTACGGTTCCATCACTCTTCCTTCCGGAAACTTCAGCTGTTTGCGTCAATTGACCATAGATACCACCATTCAAGAAATCTGGTTCAGAAACATCATTACGGGTTGGTCTGCCAATCCTAATTTGGTCATCAGGGACACTACATGGACTTATCGATGGATAGGCAACAATGAGGGTTACTACTTGATGGAAGCTGATGCTGACGGGCAAGGAAATCTGCTATCAGCCACCTTTAAAGCAAGCGCCCAGGTCATCTCAATTGTCACCAGTGCACAAGACCCGAAGTGCAGTGGCGATTGCAATGGCTCGGCCTCCATTTCGGCCGTTGGTGGCTCTGGAAATCGAAGTTATGCTTGGGATTCGAATGCGGGAGGTAGCATTTCTCAATCTGTATCTAATCTATGTGCGGGAGTCTACCACTATACTGTGACCGATATGGTCAATGGATCGACCGACCTCGATTCAATCGTGCTCGTGGACCCAGACACCATTGGTGTAAGTTCTGTGATCGTTCTTGAAAGCAATTTGGGCAACGACGGCGAAATCGATTTGACGGTAACCGGCGGAACTCCTCCCTATTCTTACAATTGGGACAATGGAGAAATCACCCAAGACATCAACACACTTGCAGGTGGAACCTATTTAGTAACGGTAACTGACGCCAACAACTGTACTGCCAATGCCAGCATCGAATTGGGTTCACGTGTAGGATTGAACGAGTGTGCAAACAGAGAGCGTTTCAGCTTGGTTCCAAACCCCGCACAGCACCTTGTGAACATTCAAGGCGAAAAAGCGCTAGAAGAGATTGTGGTTTACGACCTTTTGGGATCTGAAATCTTGCGTCAGAATGGAGCCGATCGTTCCTTAAGCGTCGAGAAACTTCCAGCTGGAATTTACCTGATTGAATTGCGCTCCGCAGAAACTAAGGAAACGCAGCGCCTCCAGGTTCGTCACTAGTAAAGCAGCTTGTCGTAGGGATAACGCGTGAGGTGAATTGCTTTTACCTCATCGTATAAGAGGTTCCTCATTTCATCGATTTTCGACTTCTTCTTGGCAGATACGAAAAGAACCTTGTGCCCTTCCTTGGTCCAAGCTTTTCTCAAAGCCGTCAATGAAGTACGCGCTTGAACTTCGCCCGTGAGGTCGAACTCATCGTCCTCGAGGCGATATAAATCGGTTTTGTTGAAGACCATAATCACCGGAATGTCTCCAGCTCCAATTTCATGCAAGGTCCTTTGAACCACCTTAATGTGTTCTTCAAAATTGGGATGACTCACGTCCACTACATGCAACAGAATATCCGATTCTCGCGCTTCATCCAAAGTAGACTTGAAAGATTCTACCAGTGAGTGAGGCAGCTTGCGAATAAATCCAACCGTGTCGGAAAGCAAAAATGGAAGGTTGCCCAGCACCACTTTTCTGACCGTAGTGTCGAGTGTAGCGAAAAGCTTATCCTCCGCTAAAACTTTCGATTTCGACAGCAAATTCATGAGGGTCGACTTTCCCGCATTCGTATAACCCACCAAGGAGACGCGAATCAATCGACCACGGTTCTTGCGTTGAGTCATCATCTGCTTGTCGATCTTCTTAAGGCGCTCTTTAAGCACCGAAATCTGACTTCGAATGATCCTTCTATCCGTTTCAATCTCTTTCTCTCCTGCACCTCCTCTAGTTCCTGTGCCACCTCTTTGACGTTCGAGGTGAGTCCACATGCGCGTGAGTCTTGGCAAGAGGTATTCGTATTTCGCCAGCTGTACTTGAGTTTTAGCCTGTGCGGTTTGAGCTCTTTGCTGGAAGATGTCGAGAATGAGCAATGATCGATCAAAGATTTGAACCTTCATCGATTTTTCAAGGTTCCGAAGCTGCGAAGGCGAGAGGTCGTCGTCGAAAATAGCGTACTTAATCTTGTGCTCTTCTAGATATTCAATGATTTCTTGAAGTTTACCTGAACCCACGAAGGTCTTTACATGAGGAACGTCGAGGCGCTGAATGAAGACTTTCTTGGTTCGAAAGCCCGCAGTTAAAGCCAAAAATTCGAGCTCTTTTAAATAATCGTCAACTTCTTCATCCGTTTGGCCTCGTTGAATTAGACCGATGAGCACCGCATCGTCCCGTTCTTCAGGATTCCTTGCCGGACTTTCTAAAAAATTATTTTCTTCCAAAATTTACTTCACTTTCGAGCGTCTCTTGATTGAACAATACAAACAACAGAGGGTTTATGGTCTTTAAAGCCTTCGCTCAAAAGTAAACCAATTTACACGCAGCAATCATTGCCAAATGCGACCACAAGTAGCCATCGTTTTTTCGATCACCCTCATCATTTTCCTTCTCATCGATTTCTACGTTTATAAAGGACTCAAACACATTGGGTCTGGAAGCGACTTCCTCAACTGGCAGAAATGGTTGCCTTATGCGTATTGGACCTTGAGTGTCGTCACCTATGTTGGTGTTTTGTTCATGATTCTAGGTTCGCGTTCCTTCTCTGATCCAAAAAACTACGTTTACTTCTATGGCTTCTTTGGATTTATGATCCTCTTTTTCGCTCCCAAGCTGGTGTTCTCGGTTTTTCATTTGGCGGAAGACCTCATTCGTGCAGGAAATTGGATGGTTTACAAAATATCTCCCACCTTGAATGGTTTGGAAGGAACCGGAATCTCTCGGATGAAATTCATCTCACAGACAGGCTTGGCCTTGGCGGCCATTCCTTTTACTGGAATTCTTTACGGGATGATACAAGGGCGTTTTAACTTCAAAGTGCTCGAGCATAAGTTGAGTTTCAAAAAACTTCCCAAAGCTTTTGATGGGCTTAGAATCGTTCAGATTTCCGACATTCACATTGGAAGCTTTTTCTCCAATCATAAGCCTGTGGAGGCGGCCATTGCAAGCATCAATCAATTGAAGCCAGACCTCATCTTTTTCACGGGTGATTTGGTGAACAACTACGCCAAAGAAACCGATGGTTGGATCGACATTTTTTCAAAGCTGGAGGCCAAAATAGGCAAGTACAGCATATTAGGAAACCACGACTACGGCGATTATGGGCAATACGATTCGGAGGAAGAAAAGACTGCAAATTTTGAAGGTGTTAAGCAAGCCAACCGCGATATGGGATTTCGATTAATGCTGAATGAGTCCTTGAAAATTCAGAAAGACGGCGAAGAATTCGATCTCATCGGGGTCGAAAATTGGGGGGAAGGCGGCTTCCACAAAAAAGGTGATTTGCCGAAGGCTTTGCAGGGAGTAAATCCCGAGAGTTTCAAATTATTGCTCTCACACGACCCTTCACATTGGGACTCACAAGTGCGCGATACCGACATCGATTTAACCCTTTCTGGTCATACCCATGGTATGCAATTCGGTGTGGAAATCGGTAATTTCAAGTGGAGCCCAGTAAAATATCGCTACCCAAGATGGGCCGGATTGTACCGTGAATCTGAGCAATATATCCACGTAAATCGCGGTTTTGGATACATCGGCTTCCCAGGAAGGGTGGGAATTATGCCGGAAATCACACTCATTGAATTGAACTCACAGGCATAAGCCTCTTAGCATCAGCTTCCTTTTGGGATTTTTTAAGAGTTTTTCTCTTAAAATGGTTGCTTTTAAATTTTTTTTAGATTTAACAACCCCCAAACAACGAACTACATTTCATGAGGCAGCTTAAAATTACCAAACAGCTTACCAATCGAGACAGCAAGTCGATTGACAAATATCTGAGCGACGTTTCCAAAGAAGAAATGATTAATGCAGAGATGGAAGTCTCTCTTGCCGTTCGAATTAAGCAGGGCGATCAACTGGCCCTAAACAAACTTGTAAACGCCAACTTACGTTTTGTAATCTCTGTAGCGAAGCAGTATCAAGGGCATGGTTTAACCCTTGAAGATTTGATTGCTGAAGGAAACATCGGGTTGATTACAGCGGCGAAGCGTTTTGATGAAACAAAAGGTTTTAAGTTCATCTCCTATGCGGTATGGTGGATTCGTCAGAGCATCATGCAAGCCATTGCGGAAAACTCTCGCGTCGTTCGTCTTCCACTAAACAAGGTGAGCGCGATTCAAAAAGTATCTCAGGCCTACAGTAAGCTCGAGCAAAAATTTGAACGTCCACCGTCAAACGAAGAGATTTCGGTTCTACTCGAAACCAATTCCGACAGCGTGAGTGACTTGTTCACCTACTCTCAGAAGCAGGTGAGTATGGACGCACCATTGGTAGATGGAGAAGAGAATTCATTGCTCCATGTATTGAGCAACAGCGATAGCAAAAACCCATCGGACGAGATGATGCGGGAGTCTCTGTGTCGCGACATTGAGCGTGTGCTTGTGAGCCTGAAGAAGCGTGAAGCCGATGTGATTCGATTGAGCTACGGCTTGAACGGACAAACTCCAATGACTCTAGAAGAAATTGCCAATTCTCTTGGCTTGACCCGAGAACGAATTCGTCAGATTCGTGAAAAAGCACTGAGAAACTTAAGGAAGAAAGCAAACAGCAACTTCCTGAAGCACTACTTGTAAGATCTTACTATAAAATGAAAACGAAGGACCCGCTTTAGAAATAGAGCGGGTTTTTTGTTTCTAGTAATGGGAGGAATTCTACTTCTTAACCAACCAAGCGCCTTCATTTTGGCTGGATCGAACCTCAGACAAGGCTGCTTTGGCTTGCCGTTTTGAGGCGTAAGATTGCATGGAAACGCGCCACAGTCCTTTTCTCTGATCCAATACCCGAGCATTGTAACCTTGACGTTCAAGAGCATCCACCAAACCTTGGGCATTGGATTGAATGCTGAAACAGCCGGCAATGATGTGGTAGCTCCCTGTGCTGCTTGGCATGCTAGGAATGCGATTTACCGCCACTTCAGTTTTGTCTGGCGCAGCCGAAGCTCCCAATCGAACGTAGATGGCGTCGAGGCCATCAGATACTTTTTCCTCTCTAAAAGAAATACCAACAACTCCTTGATCCCCTAGATTAAGACGTTCTAAAATATTTCCTTCCGACTCAGGCCAGCTTGCCACATTCACTTCTCCCCTTCTCATTTCATAGGTGGGGCAAAGTTTCTCTCCAAAAGGATTGAGATCTGAAAGCGCAAAGTCTTGACTTTGGCGCAAAAGCGGTGTGCTCGTTCCCAGCCAAAAAAGATATCCTGCCAATGGAATTGCAGCCAAAGCATAGGCTCCAACAATAGCTCTTCGGATGGGTCTCTTAGCATGCACAGCGACAGATGGACTCGCACTGGCGACTTTTTCTCGAGTTGAATTGATTTTTAAACCAACAACTTGAACAGGCTCTAGACCATATGAGGCTTTTAAGTAATTGAAGGAAAGATCTTGTTCGAAGCGCAAGTTGGAATCTGCATCGCGTTTGAAGTTGCCCACCTCTTCGAGCTCAAACTTCTTAGACCTCGCCAATTCCGATTGAATCTTTGAGACCTCTGTCGATATGAACTCTAGTGCTGCATTAAAATCGAGTTCCTCCTCTTGAGCGATTTGGTTTGCAAGTAAGCCGTCGTTGTTTTTGAGGTTCTGGTTGAAGCCCAATTCTTTGTAAGCGGGATAGAATCGTTGGTTCACTTCATTGAACCAAGCCGGTTTTCTATTTCCCACAATCCCTCCAAATCCCGGAATGATGACACAGTCGTGATCGAATAAAAGGGTTGATATGTAGGTCGAAAGAGCCTTCATGAAGTCAAGTTCGAAGATAGGAATTCAATTGCAATAGACGGCCTTCAAAAATCCTTCAAGATGCCGACGAATTGCGGATAAGTGTACGCACCCGTTCTGCATCTTCGGGCTGATCAACTCCAATGCTTTCACCTTCCACTTCAGCGAGGTGAATGCCAAAACCTGATTCAATCCAGGCAAGTTGCTCTAAGGATTCTGCAATGTCGAGTTTTCCGGAAGAAGTTCTAGTGAGTGCCTCCAACACATCCATTCGATATGCATAGGTACCCAAGTGCAGGTGGCAATACTCAAAACCATTTTTAAAGTATGGAATTGCGCTTCGCGAAAAGTAAAGGGCCTTCCCTCCTCTGCCACAAACAACCTTAACGCGGTTCGAATTGAGGTAATCCTCCTCCGAAAGCGACTTACGCATGATGGACGCAATCTCTACAGAGCCATCGATGAACATGGCGCATAGGGCTTCTAAATGATCTTTGTGAATCAGCGGCTCGTCGCCTTGAACATTCACCACAACATCCACCTTCTTTTGCAAGTGTTTGCTCGCTTCCCAACATCTGAATGTACCATTCGGGCATGTGGTGGACGTCATCTGCACCTTTCCTCCGAACGAAAGAACGTGCTCATGAATGCGCTCATCGTCAGTAGCAACAATCACTTCTTGAAAGAGTCCGGAGTTCAGCGTGCCTTCATACACACGTTGAATCATTGATTTTCCTTCAAGGTCCACCAAGGGCTTTCCCGGAAATCGAGTGGAATCAAATCGAGCAGGTATGATGGCCGAAAAACGCATACGGCAAAGGTAATTTTCTCGTCGTGGACAATAGTGGCTTTGGAATTGCATTCGATTACTTTTGCCGCGATGCGCATCTTACTCCTTTTCTGTTTGGTATTTGCCAGCTCGTTTCAGTACGTTCCGGTAAACCCTTGCCGCCTTATTCTGGAGGAAATGATTGTCGGAATTCAGAACATGAACACCTATGAGTTCAAGGTAGAGAGCAAAGAATTGGTCGATGGGGAATATCTGCGATCTGTTGCTGAAGTGAAGGCTCAAAACGTTCCTTTCCGCATTTATATGAAGATTGTAACTGAAGAAAAAGGCCCCGAGATTCTGTACGACGAAGGCAAAAGAGACGGAGATGTTCTCATTACCCCCAATGGCTTCCCTTACTTCAACTTAAAGCTCAACCCCGACGGTTGGATCATGCGAAAAGATCGGCACCACAACATCAAAACGGCTGGTTTTCACTACGTCGCGGGAATGATGGAATGGTCGCAACGCACCGCGGGAAAAAATTACGATCGCTATTTTAAATACCTAGGTGATACTGTTTACAATGGACAAGATTGCCATGTTCTCATGATTGATGTCTTCGACTTTCGCTTCGTCGACTACACTGTTCAAAAAGGAGAGCGCATCGACCGAATTGCTGAACGTATGTTCCTGAACGACTATATGATCGTCGATAAAAATCCAGATGTAGACGACTTCGAAGATGTCCGAGAAGGGCAGGTGATTAAGCTCCCCTCAGCCTACGGAAGAAAAATCGTGATGTTCATTCACAAGCAACAACTCATTCCCTATTACCAAGAAATTCACGACGAGAAGGGCGTCTACGAATCCTACAGTTACGAGTACATTCGAAAAGACGCCGAGCTCACTGAGTTAGATTTCTCACCCGATAATCCGGAATACGGCTTTTAAAATCCTCCTAGGTTTTCTGGCTTGCATTAAATTAGCGGAGATGAACATCGAAGAATTTCGGGACTACTGCCTCAGTTTTAAAGGAGTGACCGAGGAGACTCCCGTTGGTCCCAATACCTTGGTGTACAAGGTTGGGGCTCCTGGTGGCAAGCCAAGGATGTTTGCCTTGGGCAGCATCGATGTCTTCGACTTCATCAATCTCAAATGCGATCCTGAAAAAGCCATCGATTTGCGCGAACGCTATCAAGGCGTTCGTCCTGGCTGGCACATGAACAAGAAGCTCTGGAACAGTGTGGACGTTGAAGGTGAGTTCTCAGATGACTTACGTCGCGAATGGATCAAAGATTCCTACGACCTCATGGTTGCGAGTTTGCCTAAGAAAGATCAAGTCTACTTCACGAAAAAGTAACCGCAGCGCTTTCACCACAAGCGCCTAGCCTTCGTTACCCTTCGACAGGCTCAGGGTGACTTCAGGCTGTCGGGCTCTAAAGGCTAGACCTCGCCACCGAGCAATCCCCTTTTATACTATGCTCTATGCTCCCAGAACTAGGATCCAAATTAGATGAACAGCAGATGCGTGCCTTCGCCTTTAGCGCGCTCATAGAAGCTTCCTACGGTAAGCACTCCATCAATATCTGAGTAGAGAGCCTCCTCCTTGAGGTGGAACATCTCCATCGCCAATTTGCAAGCCCAAAGGTTTACACCAGAAGCCTTTAAAATATCGAGGAATTCTCCTACCGGAGGAATGTCCAACTTCTCCATTTCCTTCTTCATCATGCTAGTAGCAAAGTTTTCCATCCCTGGCAAGCCACCCAACATTGTTGGAAGGTGCATGGCTGGATTACCCACTGTAGCCACATGAAGGTCGTCTAGTTTCTTAGCTGTAATGGCTTCTAAACCGAAAAATGTGAAGAATATTTCTGCTTCAATGCCTTCCATTCGTGCGCCATTGGCGAGAATGAAATAGGCGTATACATTGTCGAGTGTTGCCTTAGAAAGGATCAAACACATCTTCTTAATTCTTTTCTCGTCTACAACTTCTGTAGTTGCGCTTTCTTGTGCTGCTTCGCTCATGATTCTATATTGTTAAATGCAACTTTGTGGTTTCGGAATTCCTGAAATCTTGCTGGCCTTTTTAAGCGGGCCATTTGGAAAGAGGCTATAGAATTCCTTGATGTCGACCACTCCGCTTTTACCCATTTTACGGATGCTGAGTGCAACCTCTTTTTTATACTGATCTTGAATGAAGTTCACAACTTCCCAATGTCGGTCGGTCATTTCAACTCCTTCTTCTTCCGCCAAGGCAGAAGCAACCTCTTGATTCCATTGATTGATATCGGTCATGAATCCTTCGTCGTTTACTTGGACGTTATGACCTGCTATTGTGCGTTCGTTGCTCATTTTAAATTTGATTTATTCGACTTCTGCCGTTTCGTTGTGCTTAGTTTTTGCCAATGCTGGATCTATGTCGTGACCCTCTTCATTCATAACGGGAGAGATGAATGGAATGTGGCGTCCTTTGATCATCATATTCCAATAAATCCAACGGAAGGCTAATTTACCCATATGATTCATTCTGCTCTCCTTTAAGAGTCTCAATGGACCAACGTGGGGTATTGGAAACGTACCTGTTGTTGGTTCGTGGGTGTAATTAAAATCGATGAGCAGTGCTTTGCCACCACCTGTTTCCACAAAGCAGTTGGCATGCCCGTCATATTCTTCCTTCAAGGCTTCGCCCTTAATGTAACGAAGAATGTTTTCTGTGAGAATCTCTGCTTCAAAATGAACTACTGAACCCGCTTTTGACGCAGGAATGTTCGTGGCATCACCCAAAGCGAAAATGTTCTCTTTTACTTTCGTTTGCAGAGTGTTTTTATTCGTCGGAACGAAGTTGAGCTCGTCTCCAAAGCCAGAGCGTTCAATGCAATCGGAACCCATATTGGTTGGAACCGTGACCAATAAGTCGTACTCCACTTCAGTTCCTCCGTAATCAATGATTTTCTTGCTCTCGGCATCAACTTTCTCGATGGCAAAATCTGTCACCATTCGAATGTTCTTTTCCTCGAGAAGGTGCCCAAGTTCATGCGTTGCTTTTGGCTTAGTGAAGGCTCCGCTCATAGGCGTCACAAAGGTGATTTCCACCTGATCCCGCATGTGCTTGTTCTTGAAAAAGCTGTCGGACAAGAAGGCGAATTCCAAAGGTGCTACCGGGCATTTAATGGGCATTTCACAGATGTGAACGACCAGTTTACCGCCCTTCCAGCTTTTCAACTTCTGACGAAGATTCTTTGCTCCGTCGTAGGTGTAAAAGTCGAAGACGTCTTTGTGCCAATGATCTCCCAACATACCTTCAATTTCTTCCGGCACAATGTGCGTTCCTGTACCAATGATGAGGAGGTCGTATTTCAAAACTTGACCGTCATTCATTAAACTCACTTCATTCTTATCCTTGTCGATGCGATCGATTTCGGATTGGATGTAACGTACATCCTTTGGAATGAAATTGATTCCTTTCTTTTTAGTTTGGGAAGGCTTGTAAATGTCGAAGGGTACGAACAACCAACCTGGCTGATAATAGTGGTTCTTCTCCTGGTCGACTATGGTAATCTGCCAACCAGATGGCAGAACTTTATGCAGATGGTTCGCCATTGTTGTTCCAGCTGTACCAGCTCCTAATATGAGAATTTCTTTCATTTTCTATTTCTTAATACGAAAGTATGAGGCTGCCATCCTCAGAAAACTAACATTCATCAGGAATTCATCTGATTATGTGCAATAAAATTTGGTTTCTGGAAAAGCTGCTCAAAGGCCTGACGTAGCTTTGCGAAAATGTATTCCCATGAATGAGGACCGTTCGATTCTCCGAAAAATTGCTGGCTATTTCTTTCAAGGACTTCTTTTCATCACTCCTGTCTTTGTCACCGTCTACATCATCTTTTCACTTTTCATCTTTGTGGACGGCCTCATCCCATTTGATGTACCCGGATTGGGATTGTTGGCCCTTCTTTTAGGTCTCACCTTGTTGGGCCTGCTTGGGAACACGATTTTTGCTAAACCCGTATATACATACTTACAAAAACTACTAGATCGAGCGCCGCTGATTAAAACGGTTTACAATGCAGTAAGCGACCTCATGGGTGCCTTTGTTGGGAAAAAGAAAACCTTCAATCAACCTGTGATGGTGCGTTTGAGTCAGGAATATGACCTTGAGAAGCCCGGCTTTATTACCGCGGAAAACTTAGCGCAACTTGGTATTGGCGACGATAAAGTAGCGGTATACCTTCCCCACTCATATGCTTGGTCGGGAAATTTATTCATCGTTCCAAGAGCCAATGTTCGGCCAGTTGATGTTAAGGCGTCCGACTACATGAAATTCATTGTTTCGGCAGGGGTTTCAAACGTTGGAGAGAAAGACGAAGAATGAGCTCCTTCATTGAGCGGTATCGCAACCAACTCCTCATTCACTTCATTGTCCTGATTTGGGGTTTTACTGGAATCCTAGGGAAGCTGATTGAATTGTCTTCGGGCGCCATTGTGTTTTTCCGAATGCTCATTGCCTTTTGCAGCCTTGGCGCATTTCTTCTCATTCAAAAAAAGACCAAGCTACCAAACCTAAAACAGGCCATTCAATACATTCTTGTGGGCTTTATCATCGCTCTCCATTGGGCTTTTTTCTTTGAAGCTTTGCACGTCAGCACGGTTTCCGTAACCCTTGCATGCATTGCCTCAACCTCCCTCTTCGTCTCACTCATTGAACCTCTTTTCTTTCGAAGGCGCGTGGACTTCACCGAAGTCTTTTTCGGTTTGCTTGTGATTGCTGGCCTCTTTATGATCTTCAATTTTGAAACTGAGTATCGCTTGGGAATCATCTACAGTTTGATTGCAGCCTTCGCTGCGGCCATCTTTGGAACCATAAACGGCCTTTTCATACGGACGGGCAAAGCCAAGCAAATCACCCTATTCGAAATGCTTGGTGGTGTTATTGGAATCAGCATTTATCTCTATTGGACGGAGGGCAGTTCCTTTATCGAGTTGCCTTCAAGCCTTGACTGGATTTACCTGCTCATTTTAGGAATTGTTTGTACTGCCTTTGCTTTTGTAATCAGCGTGGAAGTGATGAAGAGTTTGAGCCCTTTCACGGTAAGCATCAGCATCAATATGGAGCCAATTTATGCCATCCTACTTGCCCTTGTTTTTTTCGGTGACGACGAATACATGAGCATGGGTTTTTACGCCGGAGCATTTCTGATTCTCCTAACGGTGATGGCCAATGGAATTCTAAAAAGTCCGAGAGGTAAACGAATCTTGAATCGTATTCGAAGCGGGAATCAATAGCTCAGAACTTCGAGCTTCTGGTCTTTCAAACGGATCGCCAACCAGGCCTTGATTTTGTCTGCTTCCATTTCCTTGCCGTCAGCCCAATGAATGAGAGCCAAAGGAACGGTATCCTTGATCCCGTCGTGGATTTTAACGATGCTTGTTAAGGTAAACTCATCCAATTCTGGATAGAGTGCACGCGCCTCTTCGTTCAGTTGTTCTACCGGATAGTCTCTCTTCTTCAGTCGCAGAATTTCAGCTTCCAACATCTTGATTTGGTCTTCCTTGCTCTGAAGGTTCGCTTCATTTTTGGTGTACAGATCTTCAATGATACCAATGCGCAAATCGCGGTTCAACTTTTCTGCAATGCGCGAGGTGGCATCCACCGATTGATGAACTTTCAAAAGAGCGCCTCCCAACTTGTACACAGGTAGTTTCCTTTTCAATTCTTCGATTTGGTTTTCTGTAAGAATCTCACCGATGCAAGTCATTTCCACGCGTGGTGGGTCTGAATCGTAAATGAACTTGGTGTTGATGACCTCCACATTGTCAAAAACCATATTCTCTGAAATGAAGGCGTTCGAACGCGCTTCGAACAGCGATTGGCGAACTACATTGTAGCCGATGTATATGCTTGGAACAATGGTGATTACAACGAAAACAGCGATGGACATGCGCACCTTTCGTTCGCGCACTGGATCGACGAAAGATTTTTTCTTGAAGCCCAGGTAGCGCACCATGATGTAGGTAGATAGGCCAATGAATACCGCATTTATGAAAAAGAGGTATAAAGCACCAAAAAAGAATTCCCATTGAAATGTGGCTAAACCATAGCCTGCTGTGCACAAGGGTGGCATTAAAGCCGTCGCAATGGCAACTCCAGGAACAACATTGCTCTTCTCTCTTCTTGAACCTGCGATGATTCCTGCAAAACCTCCAAAGGTGGCAATGAGCACATCGAGCAGGGTCGGGTTTGTGCGTGCCAGCAACTCACTTTGAGCCGTATCCAAGGGGCTGATCACAAAATAGAGCGTCGATGCCACAATGGAAATACTCACTGCATTGAAGAGGTTTCTGCCCGATTTCTTGAGAAGCGTGAAATCATTGATTCCAATAGAAAGGCCCACTCCCAAAATTGGTCCCATCAAGGGGGAGATTAACATGGCGCCAATGATGATGGCAGTGCTGTTTGTATTGAGTCCGATGGAGGCAATCAGAATCGAGAGCGCTAGAATCCACAAGTTCGGACCCCGAAATTCGATGTCGCGGACAATGCCGGTTACAGTAGCTTCCTCGTCGGTTCCGGAACGGATGTCAGAGGACTTTCGGAAGTAACGCAGAACGACCCGCAGAAAGTTTTTGGAACTCTCTTTTATCTCTTTCTTCTCATGATCGATTTCTTCGGGCTTGCCTTTTTCTTCTTCCACGCCCAAATATTGGAATTCGCGTGGATTAAATGAGCAAGATTCAAACATTTTCTCTTGTTTCAGGTTATGCTGCTTGTAGGTCGAACTACTTTTGTACATCATGGACATTCACTCAATCACCAACAACACATACAGTGAATCTCTTACAGAATACAAGCGATTTAAAACTCGTGAAGTCTCTGTAGGAGGTGTCATTATCGGCGGCTCAGCCCCCATTCGCCTTCAATCAATGACCACTACCGACACCATGGACACCATGGCTACTGTAGAGCAATCGATTCGAATGATTGAAGCGGGTTGTGAAATTGTGCGCATTACAGCACCGAGCAAACGAGAGGCTGAGAACTTGGCCAACATTCAAAAAGAGTTGCGCGCACGAGGATACGACCAACCCATTTGTGCTGACATTCACTTCACTCCCAATGCCGCTGAAATTGCCGCGCACATCGTAGGCAAGGTTCGAGTGAATCCAGGAAATTACGCCGACAAGAAAAAATTCCAGACCATCGATTACACGGACGCTTCCTACGAAGCGGAGTTGGATCGAATTCGCAAACGTTTTACTCCACTCATTCAGATTTGCAAAGAGGAGGGCACTGCTATGCGTATTGGCACCAACCACGGCTCGCTTTCCGACAGAATTATGAGTCGGTATGGAGATTCACCGCTGGGTATGGTGGAATCTGCTTTGGAGTTCTTGCGCATTTGTGAGGACGAATCTTTTCACGACATCGTCCTGAGCATGAAGGCAAGCAACACGCAAGTCATGGTTCAAGCATATCGCCTTTTGGTCAACCGAATGATGGCGGCAGGTATGAATTACCCACTCCACCTTGGGGTTACTGAAGCGGGTGACGGTGAAGACGGAAGAATTAAATCTGCTGTTGGGATTGGAACCCTTCTAGAGGACGGCTTGGGCGACACTGTTCGTGTTTCATTGACTGAAGAGCCTGAATACGAAATACCTGTTTGCCGAGCATTGGTTGAACGCTACTCCGACCGAACAACAGAGCCCATCGAGGACTTTGGGGAATCGCCCTTCAACCCTTTTGAGCATTCAAGAAGAGAAAGTCATGAGGTGCTAAATATTGGCGATAAAAAAGTTCCCGTTGTCATGGCCGATTTCTCTTTGAAGAAGGAAATCAAAGCCGCCAATTTATTCCCATTGGGTTACCAATATTCGGTTCCGCTCGACAAATGGAACCTGACTGAAATGGCCTGCGATTATGTATTCGTTGGCTCCAATACCGTCGACTTTCAGATTCCGGGAACTCTCGGTATTGTTCAAGACTACAAGAGCTGGTTGGGCGATGGGCAGAATAAGGAACGTCATTATCCATTTCTCAAGGCTTCCGAGTATTTAGAGGGTGGGACGCAGTCGAAGGATTTGAATTTCGTGTATTGCTGCATTGGCGATCTCGACAAGACTTTAATGGCTAAGCTTAAAAAAGACGCTTCGGCTGTTCTTTTGATCGACACATACAACCCGCACGGCATGGCAGAGCAGCGCGCTCTCTTCGTGAAACTCATGGAAGCAGGATTGACTACTCCGGTCATCATTGGAAAGGCCTACGCCAACTTAACGGAAGATCAAATTCAGCTATATGCCTCCACAGATATGGGCGCCCTTCTCATAGATGGAATGGGCGACGGTGTTTTCATCGCAGCAGAAAATTGTGGTGCCGATGTGCACATCAATCGATTGGCCTTTGGCATTCTTCAAGCAACGCGTACGCGCATCTCCAAAACCGAGTACATCTCTTGCCCTTCTTGTGGGCGGACACTCTTCGACCTTCAAGAAACCACTGCGAAAATTCGTGAGCGCACCAATCACCTCAAAGGAGTGAAAATTGGAATCATGGGTTGCATTGTGAATGGGCCAGGTGAAATGGCTGATGCAGATTATGGCTATGTTGGAACTGGGGTTGGGAAAATTTCTCTCTACAAAGAGAAAGAAGTTGTTCGCCGCGCCATACCTGCTTCAGATGCCGTTGACTCACTCATTGAGCTCATCAAGGAACACGGAGATTGGGTAGAACCGAGCTAAATCATTTTCAGACTCGAATATTTGGCTTTAACTTCGTTCCAAAGATTCGAATATGAGAATTGATCGCAGTGACTCCCTTTTTGTTGTCGTGGATGTGCAAGCCCGACTCTTCCCCCACATTGCAGAAAACGAAAAACTGCTTCAAAAGAGCTTGACCCTCATCGAAGGAATGAAAACTCTTGGTGTGAAGACCGTTGCAACTGAGCAATACGTCAAAGGACTCGGAGAAACTCTTCCAGACATTCAACAGGTTTTAGGAAATTCCAAACGGATTGAGAAAATGAGCTTCTCTTGTTGTGGAGAGGCTGATTTTGTGCTCGAGATGGAAGAACACTATCGCAAGAACGTCATCCTTTGCGGCATTGAAACTCACGTGTGCGTTTTACAAACCGCCATCGATTTGCAAGCTGCCGGACATCAAGCAGTTGTTGTAGTGGATGCTGTTTCTAGCCGAAATTTGGAGGACAAGGAGCTTGCTTTGCGTCGCATGGAAAAGGAAGGTGTGATTCTCGCAAGCGTCGAATCAATTCTTCTGGAGCTCTGTAAGGTTTCTGGAACCGATGAATTCAGAGCCATTTCGAAGCTCATCAAATAATTAACGCAGCTTTTCCGTGAGAAGGTTCATCTCAATTACGGGTGAAATCTTTTCGTACAAGATTCGGTAAGTGGCTTCCACAATTGGAATCTCGACTCCGAACTTCTTATTGATTTCAACGATGCTCTTCGCCGCATAATAACCTTCGGCAACCATGTTCATTTCGAACTGGGCAGTTCGCACAGAAAAACCCTTTCCGATCATACTCCCGAAAGTTCTGTTTCTGGAAAAAGGAGAATAGGCAGTAACGAGCAAGTCGCCCAAGTAGCCCGAGTGTTTGGTGTCGCGAACAACTTGTGAAACGGCCGCAACAAAACGATCCATTTCCTGAATGGCATTTGAAATTAGCAAAGCCTGAAAATTATCCCCGTAGCCCAAGCCGTGATAAATACCAGCGGTAATGGCATAAATATTCTTGAGCACCGCTCCCAGCTCCACCCCAAAAATGTCGGTGGTGGTATCAGTTTTAATGAACCTCGAATTCAGCAGATTTGCGATGGCGGCACCCTTCTCTTCATCTTGACAAGCAACTGTGAGGTAGGAGAGCTTTTCCATGGCAACCTCTTCTGCATGACAAGGACCACCGATGACGGCGATGTTCTCATAAGGAATTCCAAAACTCTTGTGAAAGAAACGCGCAGGAATCGCATTGTATTCAGGAACAATTCCTTTGATGGCGGAGATGATCATCTTCTTGTCCATGTTATCCATCTGAACACCTTCAAAGATGTCGTACAGAAAAGCTGATGGATGAACCATAAAGAGAACGTCGCACTTATTGATCACTTTCTCAAGGTCTGTTGAGACGGTAATCTTCTCCTTATCAAAGCGAATGGATGGAAGGTACTTTGGGTTTCTCTGGAACTTCCTGAAATAGGTAGCAGAGTCGTGATTGCGCATCCACCAGTATATGTGGTCGACGTTTTGCGTGAGGATTTTAGCAATGGCCGTAGCCCAACTTCCCCCTCCTATAACTCCAATTTTTGAATCTTCGAACACCTGTGCTTTCTGCTTTTAGCGAAAGGCAAAAGTAGGTGAATGCCCTAGAATGGGTTTTGGCGCAGAAAAATACGCCCTTCATCGTTGACAATCAGGCCAGTGACCTCGTCAACTTGCTCAACATCAGTCACACCTTGCACAGCTGAAGGGAAGTTTTCCTCCTTCCAAATGATGCCATTGTCGGAACTGAAGTAGATCACCCCTTCATTTCCCGACTGCCTCAATCCTGCATAAAGACCTGCACTTCCATTCATATCGATGAAGCCGTTGCGCACTGGAATGTTTTTATCGAGCCAAATGCTGCTTTCTGAAACAAGAATGCCTACGCTGGTACACAAGAAGCCACGGTTCTCATTTGCGAAGTACACGTCTGTTACTTCATCAAAAACGATTCTCGAATTGCCTACATCAAAGGCAAAGGTTTCAACCCAAAAACCTCCCCCACTCGAAGTGAGGTAAATGCTCCCATTCCCAACGAGGTATCCCGAATTGGAAGTAGTGAAGTGGGCGGAAACGATGTCGTTTCTACTATTGCTGTTCGGACTGCGATCCAACCAAGAATCACCGCCATCTGTAGTTCTCAAGACCGTCATGTCAGAGCCGGCAATTAATCCTTTTTCATCCCCGAAAAACCACAAGGTTTTCCAGTTCTGCTGCAGCGGAAGACTGATCTCACTCCACGATGTTCCTCCGTCGGTAGATTCCATTAGGACGCGATCCCCAACCAAGTACACGTTGTTGTTGCCCGCAAACTGAATGGCGTTGAGGTCAGCGGTTGTGCTGAGAGCTCGTTTCGTCCAAGTTTTTCCCCCATCGCTCGATGCCAATAAAGTTCCTTGATCGCCAACGATGAAACCATCTGATTCGTTTTCAAAGGCAATTGAGTTCAGAGAGACGTTGACCCCGCTACTGACCTCAACCCAAATGGGAGGACAAGCATTGCAAACACCGCCGCAATCCGTGTCCAGTTCATCTTGGTTTTGAATGCCATCAAAGCAGGTAGGACAAAGGTCGCAACTTGCTCCACCGCAATCGATGCGAATTTCGTCTTGATTGAGTTTTCCATCGTCGCAAGATTCGCGCGCGCAGGAAATACATGTAAATGCTACTAGAAGTATGAGCCAGCGATTCATGGTACTAAAATAGGGTTCAACATCATTCCAAACACGCATAAAACCGAAGATGCGCTCCTCTCCAATTGAGCGGTCGGAAATGGCTTGTTGAAGGCTTCTCTCAGCATACCAAACTCAATTGAGTAGTTAGAACCCAGCTGTACTTCAAATGTTCAAGCACGCACGAAATGCAAAGCCTTTCGATCTAGTCGCAATTTTTTCACTAATGCCTTTCATCTAGAAGGAGCGGAATGCGCGCACGTTGTTTAGAATGTCTTTGAATTCGCCGGTACTCAAAATAGCTCCTGCTTGGGCAAAATCACTGCGAATTGCTTGGTTCGCGCCGACTTCAGTAGATGTCCAGTAATAGCCTAAGGAAAGCTTCCAAGACCCTCTTTGTGCAAATTTCTCCAAGCTTCAGTAAGCTCATCTGTTGAAGGCAAATACCAGTCGGTTTTTCCGCCTTGACTCAAATCGGTGCAGGCAGAGGCCGCATTTGCACCAGCTCCAAGGCTGTCAACTATTCCACTTGTATTTGCAGCTCCGCTGCCAATCGCCGATAAGGTATCGTTCGTTTGAGTAAAGCCTCCAGCAGGTGGATTGTGATCCCATTTGTAGGTAGTGCTGAGGTCGCTTGGAGCAACCACAAAGCCAGCTCCAGTTGAAGTGTTGAGATAAGCAATCAGTCCACCTTCATAGGTCTTTCCGTAGAGTGAATCCAAGAAGCTGTTGTCGTCTGTGAAAATGGCCAATGGAGTTTCTCCTTCGTTCAGGCGTTGTTGAACGGTTTTAGTGGGTGGTGGTGGTGGCTCAGCCTCCTCCATCTTCAACGTCTGTGATGTTGATGGTGATCGTAATGGTTGTAGTTTCTTCAACATCCTTGTCGTTGAAACCTGAAATTTTGACTTGAGCGCTTGCGCTTGTAACTTGTTCGTAGTCGAAGTAAGCTGGGTTCGAAACCGTGAGGTGCCCCGACGTTCGGTTTATTGTTACGTGTTCTGCGAGGCCTTCGTGCTCAGGTGAGAAGGAAAAGCCCTTGTTATTGACGTTATCAAAGGAGGCCTGAATTTCACCAATCACTTGGCCTTGAGTTGGGTTTTCTTCTAGTGTAAATGTTTGGTCTTCGGCTGTTACGGAAGGATCTTCTTTTTTGCATGAGCTAAAGAGCAGAGCAAAAAGAACGAAGGCGGTTGCCGTCAGTTTAAAGTGGCTTTTCATGTAATGAGAGTTTTTTGGTGATTGTGATTGTCTCCGAAAATTAGCTATTGCTTTTGACTTGGTTACCTAGATTAAGGAAAGTCATCATCTGAGAGCTCATGGCCCTTATTCCCCTTTGAGTATCGACTCAATCGTCTCCTTTAAGTCTTTGGCTTCTCGATAACCATTTGAAATCAAGAAGAATTGACCCGCATGCTTAAACACCATGGACGGAAAACCCTTGATGCCCATTTCGCTCGAGAGTTGATAATCAGTCTTCGTCTCGTACTTGATTTCCTCCGATTCGAAGAGTTCCCGGTATTGGGATTCGTCGAGGTCGAACTTTTTGGCGATCTCCACAAAGCTCTCTACATCTCTCATATCCTTTCCTTCAAAGTAGAAAGCCAATTGAACTGCTTTAAAGAAGTGGAGCTCAATTTCCGGTTTCATCTTGCGGGCAACGACCACCGCCCGTGAGGATGGCTCTGTGTCGTACACCAGTGAATCGTCTTTCAGAATGTCGTAGTTGAACTTTTGCCAGGTTCTTTTCTCAACTTCCTTCCAGTGGTGATCTAGAAAGCTTCCCAAGTCTTTATTGGTTTCGGTTCCACCTGGCCTCAAACCACCGAGTATTACTTTGAAATCGTATTGCGGGTAGGCTTATTTGATTTCACTGATTTCAGGGGCAAATCCGTAGCACCAACTGCACATTGGATCGCCGATGTAAATGAGTGTAGAGCCTTCGCCTTCTAGCCAAGAATAGGTCATGAATGAAATAGCGGGTTGTTGCTGTTATTTCAGAATAATCTTGTCCTCAAACAGAACAGCCTCTCTCGAGCGTACTCTTGAAATGTAAGTTCCTCGCGGAAGAAAATCAACTTCAATGATGGTTTGCATGCTCTCTTGAAGAACGAGTTTTCCTTCTAGATCAAAAAGCTCGATGACGGCATCCTGCGGGAAACCCTCGAATACCAATTGATCTGTGCTTGGGTTTGGAAATACGCGAAGCGACTGGCTTGACTGAACGAATTCAAGGCTTGTTTGCGTGCTGCCCTCTCCCGCTTTCCATTTAAGTACCACCTCTGTGAAGTCCGTTGAATCTGCTTCATCGAACATCAGAATGTGCCAAGTTGCGGAGTCGTTCATGTTCCAAGCTCCCGAAAATGGACCAATTTTTAAATCATCGAATATCTGAGCACCATCAACGCTTTGTGAAGGGCCTGGTGTATAAGGAGCAGTTGAATCGGTGTTCCCCGCGATCACAAAACAGCCACCTGCAAAGCAAATTTGAAGATCGACGTTCGTTGGGTTTTCGAGGTGGTGAGCAGTTAGTTTGAAGGCCTTGGCTGAGCTTGCGGAATTTCGCACATGCACTTTGGTGAGGCTCAAGTTAGAGCCATTGTCAACGAATAAATATTCGCTTCCAATTGGGTTGTTTGAATCGTCGAGGAATTCAAAGGACTGAGATTTTAGGTCCAAACCACTGAAGGTTAGGAGTGCAAGACTCAAGGTAATGTACTTCATTCAGTAAAAGTACTTGAAATCGCAACACCCATGCTTTTGACATAAATCCCTAAAAAAGTGAGGGATACGTTTTAAAATATCGAAGTATATTCGTTCGAAAACTTCAAGCTAAAATTATGATCAAACATTTATTTCTTGCCGGCGCTTTAATCGCTGGTTCTCAAATTGCGGAAGCGCAGAACTTCTTCAAAGACGAAGGAGCAGCTGGTACAGCCGCCGATTTTACCATGACTTCCTATGCAGAAAGCGGAAGCGTGGAAATCAATCTACAAGACGAATTAGACGCTGGAAAAGTTGTCCTTTTAGACTACTTCTTCACGACTTGCTTCTACTGCCAGTACTCAACTCCTGAACTCGACGATATTTATCAAGAGCTCGGACCTGACGGTTCAGACCAATTGGAAATCGTTTCATTGGATGTGAATACCTCTACTCATGCCACTAAGTCAATCGCTGACTTTAGAACTGAGTTTGGTGCCAATAACCCAATGTTCGACATGAAAGCTTACGGTTCTTACAATACAGCTTTCATGAGTTCTTCTCCTTACAGAAACCCAACTGGACCTACCTCTTATGGTCTTCCTCACTTCATCGTGATTTGTCAGGACGGATCTTGGAAGTCAATGCACCAAGCGGATGCTTTCCCAGCAACAAGCTCTGAGGTGAATGCTTCTTTGAGAACTCTTCTTGACCATTGCACGATCAATGCTGTTGGAACGGTTGAATTGAACGATGAGAACACACTTAGTGTAACTATGGATCAGGCAGCAAGAATTTTGAATCTTGACTACAACTCAAACAGCGATGTTCAGGTTGAAGTAATCAACATTTTAGGTTCTGTGAGCTACTCTGGAACTATGAATTCTGAAGCATCGATCGATGTTTCTGCTCTTCAGTCTGGAATCTACTTTGTAAGCGTCATCGATGGCGGAGACAAAATGGTAGAGAAAGTAGTGATCAACTAAAGATCATTCTATTGGAATGGCTGAAAAAGACCTGTATCTAGATTTATTAGAACGGTACAAGGATCACCCATACGGTATAATGATAGAATATCGAGACGATCACTCAAATCGAGAAAAATTTATACGTTATTCCTATTGGATTATGCAAATAATGTGCTTGGTCAGCTTTTGTCTTGGGTTGTACTTGATCAAGTGGATTTTTGAATCCTTTGAATCTGAATTTCTCATAGTTCCTCTTTGTGTAGTCGTTGGCGGAGTCACTACAATTATTACTTGGAAGCTGCTCAGGATTAACGACGAGGGAGGGAAAATAAAAGAGTATTCAGATTTGAAGAAGACATATGAACAGGCGTTTTTGGTTACCAAATATCCTACTCAATCTGATCGGGTCAATAATACTAGGGGCCTCACTTCAAAGTGGTTTTTTGTACGTTTATATACTAAATACAAGATTTACGGATGGGCATTTTAAAGGACGTTTTTTACCGAGGACTTATCCAAATTCACAAAAAGTACAGTGGATGTGGAACAAATCCCAGAATGACATGAACAACCTTCTTTTCTTCGCCCTTTGCTCCTCCTTTAGCATGTCCGGCTTCATTCTAGCCTTATACAAGATCATGGCTGAAAGTAAAATTGAACTTGAAACTAATAGTGGCTTAGACAACGGTTTCTCTTTTGATGATGATGAAAGTCAGGCATACTTTGCGCGACGATTTGAAAGGTGGAGAACCGGTGCGATTTTTACTTCCCCACTTTCTCCAATCATTGGATTTATTATTGTTTTATCCGGGGGAGCCTTAAACTTCATCTATAATACTTGGTGGAGTTCAATACTTGTGCTGATTGTGGGGTGGGTGTTATACCTTATCCTGACCAATATATTGGCTTATCGAGTACAATGGCTAATGCCTCTTTCTTTGGTCCTATCATTTATATTGATAATATCTCACATTTTGTGAAAAGCCAAAAACTACCATATCTCTGTTGTAGTTTCCCTCAATCTCTTAACCACATGATCGCGAGCCAGCCATACGCAAAAACCAAAACTGTCATTACAAGCCAAGACGAGTTGGTCAGGTAGTCCTCCTCTCCGATCTGATGAAACTCTAAGAATGGATTAAGTGGACTACATAAAAGGAGAAACCCAATCCCTAAAATCACTAGTTTGAAGCAGCCAGAGTTATTCTTTTTTGATTTTCCTTCTCCAAGCGTTTCCATGTGGAATGATTTTGCAAAGTGTAGACCTTTGAACAGAGACGGAAAATGACTAAAATCACCTAAGAACGAGCAAAGACCAGCTGATAAATTCAAAGCTTGCTTTCGAAGCAGATCAGATGGCTAATCCGTGACAACCTATCCTAGCTGCAAGCCTCGAGCTACAAATAGCTTCTGAACCAAACTTGAAACTTGTAGCTAGAGGCTTACAGCTAGACTCTCTCGATAAACAATCCTTCCTCTGTCTTCGAGATCTTGATGAGCTCTTTCTCCCGCAAACCCTTAAGGCTTTTGTCCCATTGTTTGTTGCTGAGGCCAACGGATTCTTTCAATTGGTTTAGATCCAATTTTTCAGCACCTTCCAAGTTCTTTAGAACCAACTTCTCATTCTCACTCAACTCCCGTCCTTCGCCAGCGGCTTCGGCCGACGAAGCTACTTGAGGCTTGTCGCTTGCAGCTTTTTGCTCCTTTTCAGGTCTCATCTGAGGAAAGAAAAGCACTTCTTGGATGGATGTATTGTTGGTCATAAGCATCACAAGGCGGTCGATGCCAACACCCAATCCTGAGGTGGGCGGCATTCCGTACTCCAAGGAACGCACAAAGTCTTTGTCGATGAACATGGCTTCGTCGTCGCCGCGTTCGCCCAACTTCAGTTGTTCTTGAAAGCGTTCCATCTGATCGATGGGGTCGTTCAACTCACTGTAGGCGTTTGCGAACTCAGTTCCATTGATGAACAATTCAAAGCGTTCGGTCAATTCTGGATTGTCGCGGTGCCGTTTGCTCAAAGGCGACATTTCAATCGGATAGTCTTTGATGAAGGTCGGCTGCACATAATGCGCTTCACACTTCTCTCCGAAAATCGCATCGATCATCTTTCCACGACCCATGCTGTTGTCTACAGCAATGTGCCATTCCTGACATTGCTTTCTGAGCGCGTCTTCATCCATGCCCGAAATGTCGACTCCAGTGTGTTCCAAAATCGCTTCGTACATGCTCACACGATCAAAAGGTTTGCTGAAGTCGATGGTTTTGCCGTTGAATTCAAAGCTCAAAGTTCCGTGAATGGCCATGGCGACCTTGCGGAACATCTCCTCGGTGAAGTCCATCATCCAGTTGTAGTCTTTGTAGGCTACATAGATTTCCATCACCGTGAACTCCGGATTGTGCGTGCGGTCCATTCCCTCGTTTCTGAAGTCTTTGGCGAACTCATACACGCCTTCAAATCCTCCAACGATCAATCGCTTCAAGTAAAGCTCATTGGCGATGCGCAAGTACAAGGGAATGTCGAGTGCGTTGTGGTGGGTGATGAACGGCCGCGCTGCCGCTCCTCCTGGAATCGGCTGAAGAATGGGTGTTTCAACTTCTAAATATTCTTTTGAGTTGAAGAACTCCCGCAGGGTGCTGATGACCTTGCTGCGTTTCAGGAAAGTCTCCTTCACATGATCGTTCACGATGAGGTCGACGTAGCGCTGACGATAGCGCATCTCTGGATCCACAAAGGCATCGTGTATTCCGCCATCTGCATCGGTTTTCACGATTGGGAGCGGACGCAAGGACTTGGAAAGCACTTTCAATTCCTTCACATGGATGCTGATTTCCCCTACTTGAGTTTTGAAAACATGGCCTTTGATGCCGATGAAATCTCCGATGTCGAGGAGTTTCTTGAAGACATCGTTGTACATGGTCTTGTCTTCCGAAGGGCAAATTTCGTCGCGGTTCACGTAGATCTGAATCCGCCCATGAGGATCCATGAGTTCGGCAAAGGAGGCTTTTCCCATGATGCGCTTCCCCATCAATCGACCGGCAATGCTCACTTCCTGAAAATCTCCTTCCGACTTAAAGCCTTCCTTTATCTCCGTGGATTTGACATTCACTTCAAAGAGATCTGCTGGATAAGGCTCAATTCCCAATGCGCGCAGCTGCTCTAAGGCTTCTCTGCGTATTACTTCTTGTTCCGATAATTCTTGTGACATCCTCTGTATTATAGGCGGGCAAAGATAATCGCTTCGCAGTCTTAGAGAAGGCTAAGTATGAGCGCTTGAGAGCTTTATATCCTTCACCATCAACTGGAGACTTTTCCTGCCTTTCCACTCGTTCATTTCGAGAGCGTAAACGAGGTCGAATTCCACTCCAGACTTCAGCTTTTCTTGCCATTCTCCAAAACCAAATGCAATTCCATTGATGGTTATGGGATTTGGGTCCTGGGATTTGGACTTCACTTCCAACTTTAGGTGAGTCCCGTCTCCAACGTGCCGAGTTCCTCCCGCATCGACCAAATTTCTAGTCATAAACTGAGGACTTAAGTTCGACGGACCGAAAGGTCGGAGAGCTTTCAACCATTTGTAGAGCTCATTAGTTAGATCGGATAGCTGCAGCTCAAGATCAACATTTAGTTTCGGTGTTAACTTTTCTTCTGTAATTCGTTTCGAAACCGATTCTTCAAAGTGTTTCTTGAAACTTTCGAGCTTTTCTTCCTTCAAACTCATGCCGGCAGCGTACTTATGTCCACCAAATTGCTCTAGGTCTGTAGCGCAATCGTCGATGGCTTCATGCACATCAAAGCCTCTTACTGAGCGTGCTGATCCAGTCCAGAGGCCATTGCTTTTGGTGAGTACAATCGTTGGGCGATACACTTGCTCAATCAATCGAGAAGCAACAATTCCAACTACTCCTTTGTGCCAGTTTTCACTGAACACCAAGGTGCTTTTGTTCTCTGCAAAATTCTTTTCGGAACGCAGAATCTTCAATGCTTCTTCGGTCGTTTCCTTATCCAAATCTCGTCGCTCTTGATTCTTCTCTTCGATTGCCAAAGAGAGCTCTTCCAATTTCTTTTCGTCCGTTTCAAGAAGCAAGCGAGCTGCTTCAGAAGCGTGACCAATCCTTCCTGCTGCATTGATTCTGGGGCCGATGGCAAAAACCAAATCGCTCACAAAAAGTTTCTCCTTTTTCCCTGCGCGATTCAGCAAGGCCGCCAAACCCGGACGTGCTTGTCGATTCAGTGCCAGCAAACCGTACTTTACAAGAATTCGATTCTCACCAATTAGAGGCACAATATCACAACACGTGCTAATGGCAACGAGGTCGAGGTAATCGAAAGGATCGGTTTCAATGAATGGCATGCGCGCCTTCATGGCAATCATCAATTTGAAGCCAATTCCAGCGCCTGTTAGCTCTTTGAATGGGTAAGGACAGTCATTCTGCTTTGGGTCTAAGATGGCGACGGCTGGGGGCAGCTCTTTGCCTGGAAGGTGGTGATCGCAGATGATGAAATCGATGCCTTTGGACTTCGCCCGTGCCACTTGCTCGGTGGCCTTAATTCCACAATCTAGGCTAATGATGAGTTGAACCTTTTGCTCGGCTGCAAAAGCAATGCTCTGAAAGGAAACGCCATAACCTTCTTGGTAGCGATCGGGAATGTAGTAGTCGACCTCATCGTAAAACGAACTAAGAAAGTGATAGAAACTCGACACTGCCGTAGTGCCATCGACGTCGTAATCGCCGTAAACCAAAACCTTTTGTCCTTCTTCAAGCGCTTGTTGAAGTCGTTCAACTGCCTTGTCCATGCCTTTCATGAGAAATGGATCGTGCAGATCTTGAAGTCCGGACTTAAAAAAGGAACGGCCATCCTCCATGCTGCGAATGCCCCGTTGCCACAGAATTTGAGCAATGGGCTCTTCTACGCCAATCTTGTGCTGCAGATCTTGAATCTCTTCGGGCTTCGCTTTTTCTAGGACATTCCAATGCCTGGTCATGCTCCAAAGATAGAGCTCCCTTCGGCCCTCAGGCGAATATGTATATAACAAAAAGCGGGCGCCTAACGGCGCCCTATCTAACAACTACTAATAAAGAGGATATTCAGGGATTAATTGTTGAGGATCTCAAAAAGCTGATCCAAATTCGGTGTCAAAATGATTTCGATTCGTCTGTTTTTAGCTTTCGCCTCTGGTGTTCCAGCTGGGTCAACAGGCACGTGCTCACCCCGACCAGCGGCAGTAAGCGTGCTGGGGTCAATCTTGGAATTCTCCATCATGATTTTCACAACAGCTGTTGCACGAACCACGCTCAAATCCCAGTTGTCTTTCAGCTCTCCACGTCCGCGAAATTCATCGGTGTCGGTGTGACCTTCAACCAGGATGGTTAAGTTTTCTTGGGTTTCCAACACTTTGGCCAGGTCAATCAACGCGCCCTTACCTTCCTTATTTATGCTCGTGCTTCCTGAAGGAAAGAGCAGCTTGGCCTCCATAGAAACTTGTATGCGACCATTCTTTGTCTCTATGGTAAGACCTTTGTCTTTAAAGCCTAGAAGGGCTTCCTGGATTTTTGCTTTCAAGTCTGCAACCGCTTTATCCTTTTCGTCGATGATGCGCTGAAGTTCAAGAACACGTTTCTCGCGTTCCTTCAAATCGGCATCCTTCGCCTCAAGTTCCGCTTGTTTGGCATTCAAGTCGCGCTCCAACTGACGAAGCATGTCTTCCTTGCGCTGAAGATCTTCTTGTGCTTGAAGAAGCTCTCTCATCAGCTTGCGATTCTCCGCTTCGCTGGTTTCCATGCTCTGGCGTTGCTTCGACAATAGCTCGTCGTTGATGCGATTCAACTTATCGTACTGGGCAATCATCTTCCGCAAGGAAGTTCCCATGGTTGTGGTATCCGTTTGAAGAGCTGTGAGCTTTTTCGTGAAATCCTCAATTTGAACATTGAGTTCCTTCACCTCGGCTTCAAGGTCTTGGTTGTTGGTGGAGAACAATGAGTTCTCTTCGCTGAGCTTATCCATCTTCGATTGCATCTCCTCTACTTTTCTCGCGGGAACGCAAGAAGTGAATGAGGCGATCAATAGAAATGCGAGTAGCCTGTTTATTGTAACTGCTTTGAGCATAAGGTCAAAGGTTGACAATATTGAGGGCCTTTAGAAGAGAGCTTCCGCGACTTTTTAACAGCCGATGTTTGATTAGTTGGTGATGATGAGCCGTTCCGATTGTCTGCCTCCCGGATGAGTCAGCTCTACGTGGTAAGAACCCGCAGGAAGGTTCAATTCTATGGCGTGCAATTCGGATCCAGAAATTTCGGAATCACAGAAAACCTCCAAACTCATAATTGTTTCCGACATTGGTGAGGTCAAGAAGAACGGTGTCTCCAGCCTCTATGTAGACACTGTCCGTGGGGCTCGGAAAAGTAATTCCTTCAATCCCCCCTGTTCCCGCAGAGGCGTCCCATGTAGAGGCGTCATCCCAGTTGCCATTTCCAACAGAGCGAAAAACGCGCTGCGAAAAAAGGTCTCCAAGAAGAAGACTAAACAACAATGATATGAGGAGAGACTTGGTCAAGTTCTATTAAAATTTGTAGGAAAAGCCAATAGACAAAACCTCTTTAAACTGGGTTCTTTTTCCCATTCCATCGACAATGCCGTCGTCGTTGGTGTCTACTCCAATGAGAATATCATCGTCGTAGATGAGGTGTGTGGCGATGCTCGCCGTAATGAACTTGTTCACTTTAAAGGCCAAGAGGGCTTCCCAGTTCACATCGATGTTCTCGGGGTTGTTTAAATAGTTCGAGAACAAATCAACCTTCGTTTGGAAAGTGACGTTCTTCATGATGTCGTCTTGATACATGAATTTCAGGTAACCCCCAACTTCGTATCGAGCATTCAATCCTTCAGTTACAAGATTCCCCAGCGCATCGTATTCAGCGGCCTCAACGCCAAAAGCACCGGCATTCGCCAAAGTCTGGTTGGTTACAATGGTCGTCTTATTGGCAAGCGGAGAAATGAAGGCGCTCAACTTCTTGTTCGGCTTGTACTCCATACCCAAAGCGAGCTGCATATAGGCCGGCGAAAGAAAGTCTGATATGGTGGCGCGTGTAGGCGAAACCGGATCGTCAAAACCTGGGGCAAATTGAGTTCGAAAGCTAAAAAGGCCGGTATACGACCATTTTTTATTCGCCGTTTTCCCTGCTTTCGACACTATCTCAATACGGTCGTCGCTTTTGATGACTGGTTGCTTCTCTTGACGGATCAATCCATAGGCAAGAACAATGTTGTTGTCCCAGCTAACTTTTTCCTTTTCGTAATTGGCAAAAGCGTTCAATAATCCGGCTCCAGAAATGGAGCTGTTACCCCCGGCGGCCCAGTTGTTCAATGAGACTTGGTTGAAGTTGATCGACCCGACCCCTCCTTTCGTCCATGGTCCTTTCACAGTATCTTCTACCGCAGAACTATCTGGCTTAGCCTCTCCTTGTGCATTTACACCTTGTGCAAAACAAACGGCCATCAAAATCAAGCCTATTTTTCTCATATTCATTCGATACTCTTTTTTAAAAAACGCAGAATAGCTGCAAAGCTATTTTTCGTTACGTTTCCGTCGCTCTTGAATCGGCAAACTACTGAGAATAACCCACTAAACGTTAGGATGTAATTTACTGTCGAGATATTCCTATTTTTATGGCTTGCTTAATAAAACCAGTTAAGAGGTGAATTGCATTATTGTTGACGACGATCGAATGTCGAGGGCAGTCCTCGAGAAGTGTGTGAATGAAACAGCTTTTTTAGAGCTGGTTGGGCAATACTCAAATGCCATGGACGCTCGAGTAGCCATTTCAAGCAAAAAAGTGGATCTCATATTTCTCGACATCGAAATGCCCGAGATGTCTGGACTGGAATTCATTCAGAGTTTCCCTGATGTTCCCCAAATCATATTTGTCACCTCTAAAACGGACTACGCGGTTGAGGCCTTCGAGTATGATGTGACTGATTATGTCACCAAGCCTGTCAATTACGAACGCTTTCTAAAAGCTGCTGAAAAAGCACGTCGCATCCACGATGTGTTCGAAGGTGAAAATACCGGTGGTATGGACTTCTTCGTAAAATGCGATTCGAAGATGGTAAAGATCAATTTGAACGAACTCAACTTCGTAGAGGCTCTAGGGGATTACGTTCGTTTGATCACAAACGACAAGAAGTACACGGTGCTCAGCACCATGAAAGCTTTTGATGCAAAATTGCCGAGCGACATCTTCATGCGCGTGCACAAGTCGTTCATCATCAATCTTCGCAAGATTGAACGCATTGAGAAGAATGTGGTGCACATCGATGACTTGCGCATTCCCATCAGCAGAACCTACAAAGAAGGTTTGAAGAAGCGTCTTACGACGCTCTAGTTACAATCCCAAATTAGTCTTGAATAGTTTGATGGCGATCGACAATAAGATCACACCAAACACCTTGCGGATTACCGCAATTCCCGACGGACCCAAAAAGCGCTCAATTCGCGCGGAAGCTTTGAGGACCGCATAGACGAAGATCATATTCAAGGCAATGCCCACAATGATGTTCTGAACATCGTATTCCGCACGCATGGAAAGAATGGTTGTTAGCGTTCCTGCACCTGCAATGAGAGGAAAAGCTAAAGGCATGATGGATGCCGTCGCTGGCATATCGTCGCGATACAAGCGAATTCCGAGTATGAGCTCCAACGACAAGAAGAAGATGATGAAGGAGCCCGCAATCGCAAAACTCGAGACATCAATTCCGATGACGTGAAGAATGGATTCACCTACAAAAAGGAAAACCATCATAATGGTTCCGGCAACAATACTTGCCTTTCCCGATTGAATGTGACCAACCTTTGTTCGCAAATCTATGATGAGCGGAATGGAGCCAATAATGTCAATCACAGCGAACAAAACCATCGTCACTGTTCCTATTTGTTTGAGGTCGAAATAATTCATCTTCGAAATTTGCCGCGAAAATACTCTTCTTATTCGCGATAGAGATGCTTTTGAACTAATTTCAAACACTGAGGTTCAGTGAGTATGAAAGTTGCCGTTGTCGGTTCTGGAGTTGCAGGTTTGGGAAGCGCCATCCGCCTTGCCCATCAAGGCTTTGAGGTGGATATCTTCGAGACGAATTCTTACCCTGGAGGCAAACTTACAAGCATTCAACTAGGTGCGTATCGCTTCGATGCAGGACCTTCTTTATTCACCATGCCCCAATACGTCGTCGAATTATTGGCCTTAGGCGAGAAAAATCAAGAAAAGCTCCGTTTCGAATACTCCAAACTCGACCGACTTTGCCATTACTTTTATTCGGACGGAACCAACTTTCAGGCTTGGGCTGATCAAGAGAAATTCATTGAATCTTTTTGTGAAGCAACGGGCGCAAAAGCCTCCGATGTCGTCGACGAATTAAAAAGCTCCAAGAAACTGTATGAACTTACCAGTCCCTTCTTTCTAGAAAAAAGTCTGCAGCTGGCAAGCACCTATTTAAATCCCAAAATTTTCAAAGTTCTGGCGCAATTCCCAATCGCCAAATTAAAGCGGCCGTTGGCTGAAAACAACCGACTCCGCTTTCACAACGCGAAGGCCGAACAGTATTTCAATCGCTTCGCGACCTACAACGGTTCAAACCCATACCAAACGCCGGCTGTAATGGGTGTGATTCCACATTTGGAGCATGGTATTGGCGCCTTCTTCCCGAAAGGTGGAATGCACCAAATTACGCTCAGCCTCGTTGAAAAAGCAAAGTCACTTGGAGTGCGTTTCCACCTCAACGCTCCCGTCGAAGAAATTATAACCGAGCAGTCAAAAGTGATTGGGGTTCAGGTAAAAGGTGAAATGCATCCCTGTGATTTAGTAGTTTCAAATGCCGATGTGCGCTCAACTTATTCAAAGCTCCTCAAACAAAAACTTCCCAAAAAATTAGAACGGGTAGAACCCTCCTCCTCTGCCCTCATCTTCTATTGGGGAATCAACCGAAGCTTCTCGGAACTTGGAGTGCACAACATCTTCTTCAGTTCAGATTACAAGAAAGAATTCACCCAAATTTTTGAGAAAAAGGTATTGCCCGACGAACCAACGGTCTACGTCAACATCACCGCCAAAGAAGCCAAAAGCGACGCGCCAGAAGGATGCGAGAATTGGTTCGTAATGGTGAATGCGCCTTACAATGAAGATCAGGATTGGGCACATCTGATTCAAGAATGTCGAACACAAATCCTTCGCCGAATTGAAAAAAGTTTGGGTGTAGATGTGAAAGCACACATCGTTGAAGAGGACGTGCTAGATCCACTGCTCATCGAGTCCAGAACAGCTTCCTATAAAGGAAGCATCTACGGACAGTCATCAAACCACTGGTCGGCAGCCTTCCTTCGTCACCCCAATTTCAGCTCAAAAGTGAAAGGACTCTATTTTTGCGGTGGAAGTGTGCATCCGGGTGGTGGAATTCCACTCTGTTTGCTCTCAGCTAAAATCACAAGTGATGTTATCATCAAAGGCAAGTAAAATAGCGTTTGGAATTCTGCTCATCTTGCACCTCGTTGGTTTCATTGGAATCAACAGTAGCAAGTCGGAGCTATTCCTGAGCTTGAGTGCTGTCCACCTCATCATTTCGGCCTTGGTTCTCTTTTGGTTCCACCAAAAATGGGATGCAAAACAGGCAATCGCTTTGATTCTCATTTTCGTCTTAAGCTTTGGCTTGGAGGTCGCGGGTATTCAAAGCCGAGTGATTTTTGGCTCCTACGATTACATGGATATGTTGGGCACGAAAGGCTTGGAAGTTCCCTTTGTCATTGGTCTTCTATGGGTGATGTTGGTGTATGCAAGCCAGCACATCGTGAAGGCCTTTTACCCTCGTTACAATCGTTTCGTGCTCCTGCTAGCGGCAAGTGCGCTGATGGTCTTCCTCGACTTTTTAATCGAACCTTTAAGCGAATCCTTGGGGTATTGGAAATGGACAGAAGGCTCAGCGCCAGCGCAGAACTACCTCGTTTGGTTCATCGCTTCTTTTGTCTTTCAGCTAATTCTGGCCCCGTGTCAACGCGAAGTGCCCATCAACAAAATGGCGCTTCCTCTGTTTATCTTCTTCGTTTTGTTCTTCTTTGGCTTGAACTTTACTCTAGCATGAATCCAATTGTCGCCATAACTGTTTTCCTCGCCTCCTTTTTCATCATGGAGTTTGCTGCTTGGTTCACACATAAGTATGTGATGCATGGGCTGCTCTGGTATTTACACAAAGATCACCATCAGAAAGAACCCGGATTTTTCGAGAAAAACGATTCTTTCTTTCTGATTTTCGCCATTCCAAGCTGGCTATTCATCATGTATGGAATGATGCACGGCAACGACTGGAAGCTTTTTTACGGTCTTGGCATTTTAGCATACGGAACTTGTTATTTCCTGGTTCACGACGTGCTCATTCATAAGCGCTTCGACTTGTTCCAAAACATTCGTCACCCCTACTTCAAGGCAATCATTAGAGCGCACCAAACACATCACCGCGTTCGAATTAAAGAGGGTGCGAGCTGCTTCGGCATGCTTTGGGTTCCAATGGAATTTTTCAAACGAGAGCAATCACGACGCAAACAGAGCGCGGTATAATGGAAAAGTGGCTCTATCTCTCCCTCATCATTTTCACGGTTCTCGTTCCATTCGTTCGAAGTTTTGAACCGCGCATCGCTTTCTATAAAAAATGGAAAGCATTCTTTCCAGCGGTTGCCATCATTGGGTTGGCATTCATCCTCTGGGACATCAAGTTCACTGAAATGGGTGTTTGGGGCTTCAACCCAACCTACTTGAGCGGACTCTATATTTCCAACCTCCCCATTGAAGAATGCCTCTTCTTTTTGGTGATCCCCTATTCGAGCATGTTTGTTTATGAAGTGTTTGAATACTTCTTCAAGAAAGACCTTCCTGAAAGGATTAATAAAACCTTGGCCATAGCCCTGGGCTTAATCAACCTCGCCGTGGCTTTCCAGTTTTCCGACCAAGCCTACACCTTTTACAGCCAGCTCATCAACGGACTTGTACTCATCCTAATCGCGCTCGCAAGGCCAAAAATTCTCAAAGGTTTTTGGCGAATGTTTGCCGTGATTCTCATTGGCTTCTTCATCGTGAACGGCATACTCACCGGGAGTTTCATCGAAGGTGAGGTCGTTTGGTATTCGAGTGCTGAAATCATAGGAGTCCGTCTAGGTACGATTCCGGTTGAGGACGTGTTTTATGGAATGTCACTCATCCTCCTCAACCTCTTTCTTTACAAGGTTTTTAAGCGGCGCCTTCGTATTGATTGGATTCGTTGAATGCGATTGTCTCAGCCCCGGTCATTCTTAAATAGACTTGAAGCAGGCTGAGTACATCTCCCTCGCAATAACGTACAATACGGTCTAAGTCATTTTCTTTCCAGTACAAGTCACAAACATCCGAACCCGATATCTCAGCCTTTGGGTTTCTTAAATCAAAGACGTGTGCAAGCAAGTCAAGACTCGTGTATGCCTTCCAATCTCCGAACTTCCACATCTCCATGGTGTCCAAATGCTGAACCTCCCAAGGTTTCTTTCCTTGTGTATTCAAAATTTCAGGAAGTGCTAGACCTCGGATTAAACACCGACGAGCAATGTATGGGAAGTCGAATTCTTTCCCATTGTGCGCACATAAACGCAAATTCGGACGAGATATCTCACTCAGAAACGCACAGAAATCCTTGAGCAAGCGTCGTTCGTTGTGTGATGAGAAACTCTCTACAGCGATGTAGGCCGATCCATATTCACGTACGATTCGAGCAATGCTGATGCAAATGATCTTTCCAAATTCAGCATAGATGCCCGCACGTTTATAGAACTCGGAATCGGGAAGGTCGTCTCGATTGATTGACTTGGCCTTTTTAAGCCACAGAGCCTTTTCAGCCGAATCGAGCTCATTAAAATCCTGTTTTTGGGGAACTGTTTCAATGTCGAGAAACAGAATATTCGTGTCAGTAAGCTTGTGTTCCATTGGACGGTAGTTTGAAGAATTTCTTCAATATTACCTCCTCGGCAGTTTGGATTCTGACTAAATGTATTCCTTCTGGTAGGTCAGATACGTCGAAGCGAATTAAGCCGTCTTCAAGCTGTACAAAGGATCTTTTGGCATGAAGCCTTCCCTGAACATCCATCAGTTCAATTTGATCTATTCCAACAGAAGCTCGAATGAAACAGTGGTCGTTGGTTGGGTTTGGGAACAAAGTGAATTCAGTTTCTTCTTCCAAGACCTCAACACGACTGTTTGGAGCGGGAAGTTTAAAGCCTCTGTCTTGTAGAATGAAACTCATACCTCCGCTGTTCTCACCATATACGATGTCGGGCTTTCCGTCTTTCGAAAGATCTGCTACGCTCAAGCGCAAGTTCTTCGCATTCACTTTTAAGGTGTCAAGGCCTGTGAAGGTTCCCGCCAAATTCCCATCAATGTTTCCGTAAACGTATATGGTGCCGTTGTAGCTTCCAACAAACATCTTGAGAGAAGCTCCATTCGCGCTTGTATTGTACTTTAAGCTGTCGTCCATTAAAGCAAAACTCGGACTCGTGAAGCCTTCCCCGATGAGGTTTACGATTTCAACATTTCCAAAGTCTTCATTCTTGTTGCTCTCAGAGAAACTTGCCTGGCTTGCATTTCCGGTATTCTCGAAGAAATAAATCCTTCCGTACCGACCACCCGAGATCAAATCGAGGTCTCCATCACGGTCCACATCGTAGATGGTTAAAGAGGGATTGTAGCCAAGAAATAAGGTGCTGTCCCAAGAAACCTGCTTTCTCACAAAGACGGCGGAATCGGTAGGTGAAGAAGCTTGATTTTCATAGTACACCGCATTTCCAAAAACCTCTCCTAGCACCATATCGAGATCTCCGTCTGCATCCAAATCTCCAAAGGCTGGAATCAATCCCTGATTTCTAGGATCCTGACCAAAACCCATGAAATCATCGTCGGCCAATTGAAAAGAAGGGAAGGCTGAACTGTCTGTGTACACTCCGGTATTCTTGAAGTATACCAAGCGCGATTGGTATTCACTGAAGCTTTGAAACTCTCCGTAATTTCCGCACACAAGGTCCAAAAGACTGTCGCCATCGATGTCGATGAAAACGGGAGAGGCCATGGTTCCTAAATCGACGACCTCGTCGCTTAGAAAATCTTTTTGCTTGAATTCAAAGTCGGGAAGGTCGTTTTGACCCTTGTTTTTGTAGAACCATACGTTTTCAAAATCGTCGGAAGCTCCCACATTGTTTGGACTTGAGACCAAATCTTTCACTCCGTCGTTGTCGAGGTCAAGGTAATAGCTCCCTGGGAATATCGGTAAATCAATGGGGGTTCCGCCCGTAGGATAGTTCGTCTCAAAGGAAGTAATGACCGCTTTCTTGTTGTCGCCACCATTGTACAATGCTTTCGTATTGCCAAACGAAACATCGCTGAGCAATAAATCCAAATCTTGGTCTTGGTCGAGATCAATGGCCATCAAAGCAGAACCAATGTGTCTTGCCGCTCCTCGAACTGGATCCATAGAATTCAAACTCATGCGGTCCGTCCCTCCAGAATCTGCACAGAAGGAATTCATTACAATGTTGTTGTCCGTTCCGCCTTCGGAAAATACTCCCCAACATTGGGTTTTTAAAATCAGGTCTAAGTCCTTTGCACCTACTCCTCGGTTCTCATAATACTCTGCAAAGTTTCCAAAAACACCAAAGGATACAATGTCCATATAACCGTCGCCATTAAAGTCGGCAAGCGCAGGAACATCGTCAACATAAGTGTATACGTTGGACCGAGTTGTCCCGAACGACGCCTGATACTCGGTTGTGAGATAATAGACTTCATTGCTGTCGATGTCAAGAAAATCATCTCTTTCCCGAAAACGCAAAACGGAATCACTTTCATTTACAAACACTGCAATTCCAAAGGGGTGCGCCGTGAAAAGATCCATTTTACCATCGGCGTTGTAATCGTAGGTCTGAACAAAACCGTAGAAATCAGGAGAGAAAAACTGCTCGTATTCTGGGGCGTAGTGGTACGGGTTGCCAAGTTGACTTCCATCGTTCAGGAAGGTTCTCAAAATATTCCCATCCCGGTCAAAAACCAGTAAATCCATGATTCCATCATGGTTCAATTCCATTTCCGAAAACTGAACCGAATTGAAGCCACCAACCCAAGGGTTTTGGAGCGTATCTCCAATAAAGTTCACAAGAGGAATGGAGTCGTATCGACCGTACTTCTCAACAAATTGGGCGTTCAGAAGTACTGGAATGCTAAGCCAGAAAAAAACCAGAAAGCTGTGGTGGAATCGGTTCAATATGCTCAGTCTACAATTAAAATTATCGACTTGTCGAGCTCGCCGAAACCAAACACGCGCACGATCAATTCATTTCCTTGAACCTCTGGCAAACGCAAGTCTGCCTTCCGAATGTTTTCCTCTTCTCGGAAAGCCCATTGTTTGATGAGTCGACCTTGAAGGTCGTAGAGATGAACCCCTTTCAATGCCGCCCCAGCGCTCAGCACTTGAAAACGCTCGTGCGCCGGGTTGGGAAAGATGTTCACGTTTCGCATAATCCACTCGTGGTAGCCAATTCCAGTTGTATCTGTCGTGTCTGTGGTATCGGTTGTGTCTGTTGTATCCGGAGGTGGTAGTGGTGGAAGTAGAATGCCTTTTCCACGAAGCATGCTGGTGATGCCTCCTGCTTGTTCTCCAAGGAACAAATCGGGTAAGCTATCACCGTACACATCTGTGATTGAAGGGGCAATTCGATATCGAGAATGAGGAATGGAGTCGATCTTCCGAAAGTTTCCAAACATATTGCCATCGAGGCTGTCGTAAACCTCAACTTGTCCGAAAATACTTCCAAGGAAAAGGTGCGCTTCTCCTGCATCATACCTTCCTGCCAACTTACCCATGGAATCGATCTTAATGATTTCAGGCACCAAGAAGCCATTTCCAAAAACATCCTTTCGCTCTACACCGCCAAAGTTTTGCAGCTTGAAAGAAGACGAAAAAAGCGGCTGCGAAGAATCCCCTTGGTTGAGGTACATATCCATTGTTCCGTGCTGCTCACCAATAATGAGATCCAAATCACCGTCTGCGTCTGCGTCAAAAAGCTCTGGTGAGGCAAAAGCGGTAGTGCTCACAATGCTGTCCCAGCCCGGAGAAGCTTGAAGAATTATTGAATCGCCCAGGTTGGTCGCTATGTTCTCGTAATACCTTAGGCTACCATCTTGCAATCCAATCAGAAGGTCCAAATCGGAATCTGCATCCATGTCCCCAAACTCCAGTTGAATGGAACGCAACTGCAAGGCCTCTAGGTTTAAATAATTGCTGTCGACCAAGCGAAAAGCCGGGAGGCGAACAGAGTCGTTGTAGGTCCCGATGTTTTGGAAATAGGCAATGCGCCCGTAGTAGTCTTTGTTGCTTTTCATGAAAGCATCGTTTCCAACGATCATATCGACCAATGAGTCGCCGTTCACATCTACAAAAGCAGGGAAAGCCATGGTGCCAACATCAATCATCTCCCCCACTAAAAAGTCCTTCTTAATGTAGTTGAAACTTGGGTTTTCATCGAGATTGGTGTTGTCGTAGTACCACACATTGTCGCGGTCCATGGACTCCTGCAGTGCGCCCGGGGTAACAAGCAAATCGCGCTCGTTGTCGTTGTCTACATCCACATAATAGGCGGCTGGGAAAATTCCTAAGTCTACCGCTTTGGTATTGCTTGGAAACAGCGTGTCGAAAGAACTGATGCGGGCCTTGCTTGAGTCACCTGTATTGTTGAGTAAAATCATTTTCGAATAGGCAATATCCCCAACGGCTAAGTCCATTGTGAGGTCCCCACCAATATCAAAAGCGGTGATGGTGGAACCCGTATGCCTTGCCGCTCCTCTTTTAATGACATCTGGCCTGGAAATGCGGTCGGTACCTCCCGAATCTGGACAATAAAAATTGGTGGTGATTCCGTTGGATGTGTCGTTTTCATAAAAAAGGCCCCAACACGCTGTGATGTTTTTAAACACCAAACTGTCTGGGACGGTCGAAATGTTCTTGTAGTAATTGATGGTGTTTGCAGCCAAGGAAAACTCATTTCCAAATGTGAGTAAGTCCAACTTTCCGTCGAAATTGATGTCTTCAATGGCGGGCTTGTCTTCTGCAGGAATTTCTACATTGAAGTAGTTTACTCCCCCGCTGCCATCCGGAAACTGAGCGGTTACATAACAAACTGGATTTCCAACAAAATCCCTGAAATTGCACAGAGGTTCAAAGCGAAGAACGCTGTCGCTCACGTTCTTAAAAATTCTCAGGCCGAAGGGGTGGCGGGCCCAAATATCGACCTTGCCGTCGTTGTTGTAGTCTTTGAAATAGGCGAAGTGCTGTATTCCTTCAGGAAAGCGAGCCGAGTATTCTGGGGCATGTTTGTAATCTACATATCTTCCAATCGCCTTGTTTAGGAACACCTTAAAATTTCGTCCGTCGCGATCGAACTCCACAAGGTCTTTTCTCCCATCTCGATCCACGTCAATCCGTCCAAACTGAGCCAAATTAATTCCGCCGGCCCAGGCTTGTTTCAAGCTGTCGCCATTGTGGTCAAGAACTGTGAGGGAATCGTAATATCGATAGTCGAATAGCGAGTCTTTTTGGCCGCTAACAATGGTTGAAAGGAGGATGCTGAAGAGAAGGGGGATGAAGAAAAACAGATTCCTTTTCATAATATGGAGCGGTTTCTACGTTAAAGACGTCCCGAACTTAATCTGGTTGCCTTTAAGGCATTAAAATTCGGCTATTTTTGCGCTCGCTCATGGCAAAACTTATTTTACGCAAGCTTCATTGGAAAGTTCTTACCCTCTCCGCACTGGCTCTATTTCTTTCTGCTTTTCCAACATCCGAGGTTTTTTCTCAAGAAGACGACCGCGAACGCTTGGATATGATGATGATCAATTTGAACTCGAGTTTTCTGCTCGGATCTAAGGGCTTGTTTGATCAGAAATTCTTTTCTCATGGCTACGATATAGCCCTGATGTACGATCACTTTTTACCCAGAAGCCCCATGAGTGTTGGAATTGGTCTTGGCATCAGTCATATGCGGATTTACAGCAATGCACAGGTTGAGTGGGTTGATTCCAATGAAACGAACTTCCACCTCTTCAATGTTATTCCTTTCGACAGTACCTACAAACGATCGGCTTTCAACCTAAACTATCTTGAAATTCCAGCAGAGCTTCGCTATAGAAGTAAGCCCGACGAAAGAGGGCATCCTTGGAAAATTTCCATCGGCGCGAAAGTTGGCTTTAAAATCAATGCCCGTCAGCTTTTAGTCGACGACCAAGCTTATCGTTTTACCTCAACACGATTCCCGAATACGGCACGAGTTCGAGGAACAGCAACCTTTCGGGTTGGTTATGGTAAGTTCTCGATTTATGGCGCCTACCAGTTTACGCCACTCTTTCACGAAGGGCAGGGGACTGAACTTTACCCGCTCTCCATTGGCATGTGCCTATCTCTCTTCTAAAAATTCCTTGCGCTTTCGTTATACTTGCTCTGTACAAGTACTGAGCTATGGACTTTCGAATTAGAAGTAAAGAGGACTACGAAAAAACGTATCAAAAAAGTGTTGAGTCTCCGGAGGACTTTTGGGCCGAAATAGCCTCAAGTTTCAGTTGGAAAAAACCTTGGGACCAAGTTCTTGAGTACGACTTGAGCAAACCCGAAATCAAATGGTTTCTAAATGGAAAACTCAACATCACTGAAAATTGCCTCGATCGACACATTGAGAAGCGCGGCAACAAAACAGCCCTGATTTGGGAGCCTAACGACCCCACAGAAGCCTCGCGCAGCTTCACCTATCATCAGCTCCGTGGAGAGGTTTGTCGTATGGCAAATGCCCTTAAATCGAAAGGAATAAAGAAGGGCGACAATGTTTGTTTGTACATGCCCATGGTTCCAGAGCTGGCCATTGCCGTTTTGGCTTGTGCTCGCATCGGCGCCCCTCATTCGGTAGTATTCGCTGGCTTCTCGGCAAAGTCATTGGCCGACCGTATTGAAGATGCTCAGTGTAAAATGGTGATTACCGCCGACGGCAGTTACCGTGGGGCAAAAACCCTCGACCTAAAGAGCATCGTAGACGAAGCCCTTAAAGGCTGTGTCTCTGTGGAGAACGTTCTGGTTTTGGAGCGAACATCAGACGGCGCCTCCATGACTCCTGGCAGAGACTTCTGGCTCCACGACGTATTGGCGGGGCAGGCAATAGATTGTGCTGCGGAAGAAATGGATAGTGAAGATCCGCTGTTCATTCTGTATACTTCCGGCTCAACGGGAAAGCCAAAAGGCATTGTGCACAGCACCGCTGGCTACATGGTTTACACGGCCTACACCTTCCAAAACGTATTTCAAGTGGAGGAGGAAGACGTTTACTGGTGCACCGCCGACATTGGCTGGGTTACTGGTCACTCTTACATTGTTTACGGCCCCTTGCTCAGCGGGGCGACTAGTGTGATGTTCGAAGGCGTGCCTACATGGCCCGACTCCGACCGCTTCTGGGAGGTTGTCGATAAACACAAGGTGAGTCAATTCTACACTGCCCCTACAGCAATTCGCGCGCTAGAGAGCTGCGGAGACCATTATGTTGAGAAGCACGACCTATCGTCCTTGAAGGTTTTAGGCACCGTTGGTGAGCCCATCAACGAGGAGGCTTGGCATTGGTACAACGAAAAAGTTGGCAAGAAAAATTGCCCCATTGTCGATACTTGGTGGCAGACTGAAACTGGGGGTATTCTGATTTCCCCAATTCCACATTGCACCGATTTGAAACCAACCTTCGCCACCAAACCCCTTCCTGGCATTCAGCCTTCTGTAGTTGACGAAGAGGGAAATGAACTTCAGGGTGAGGCCGAAGGACGCTTGTGCATCAAATTCCCCTGGCCTTCTATGGCGAGAACTATATATGGCAATCATCAACGCTTTAAGGATACCTATTACACCGCTTTTCCAGGAAAATACTTTACCGGCGACGGCTGCAAACGAGATGCTGAAGGAAACTATCGAATCACTGGGCGGGTTGATGATGTTCTCATCGTTTCTGGCCACAACCTCGGTACGGCAGAAATTGAAGATGCCCTCGATCAACACCCGAAGGTTTGCGAAACGGCCGTTGTAGGTTACCCTCACGACATTAAGGGACAAGGAATTCATGCTTTTGTGATGCTCTACAATGGCGAGAAACCCAATAATAGTACAACTGACTCACTTCGAGCTGAGCTCATCAATATGGTCTCTCAACGCATTGGCCCCATTGCAAAGCCCGATAAAATTCAGTTTGTTTCTGGCCTTCCAAAAACACGAAGTGGAAAAATTATGCGTCGTATCCTTCGAAAAATTGCGGAAGGGGATCCGAGCAATTTAGGAGATACTTCTACCCTACTGGATCCGTCGGTGGTTGATGAAATAAAAGCCGGATCCCTTTAGTCCTGAAGTATCAGCAGTGGAGTGTCGGCGTGAAGAGCAACCTTTTTGGTAACTGAGATTTTGAAGAGGCGATCCCACAAACTCGTTTTGCGAGGTATCAAGACCATAAGATCAGGATTGGTCTCGCTCATGTAACCTTCAATTCCTTTGATGACCTCATTGCTCTCTCTTCGAACAAATTTGTGCTGAATTCCTCGAAGCATCTCGTGAATGTCATAACCAACCATTGCTTCTTCTTCTGAAGGCTGTTCAACTTCACGCTGAACAGTAATAATCTCAATGGTGCTTCCAAATGCTTCAGCCAAATCGAGCATTGGGTTTAAATTTTCTTTCGATCGAATTTCCTTAAGATCGGCGGCGAAGCCAATGCGCTCAAATCCAGTGAAAGCACATCTATCCGGCACGGCTATGAGCGGTACTTTAACTCCTTGAATTACGTCTGCGGTGACACTGCCGAGGATGACCTCCTTTAATCCTGAGGCACCTTTTGTACCCATGATGATGTAATCGACTTCTTTTTCTTGAGCCAATTTATTGATCTGAAGGGTAGTATCACCGTATGCTGAAACAGTTTCCATGTTCAAGTTCATACTTGGAAACAAGTCGCGAATTTTCTTTTCCTCTCGAACCAAGGATTCTTCGCTGCTCTTTTGAAGTATGTCTACAATAGACACTAATGAAGAAGAAGTTGCGTGCGGCTCTCTGTAAATATTCAGTAGAAAGTATTCCGCTTCCTGATCTTTAAAAACATCGATGGCGTACTTAATCGCATTGCGCGCATTCTTGGAAAAGTCTGTGGGGAGTATGATTCTTTTCAAGCCCATTTTATTAATTAGTTCTTATTGACTGAAATGGAGCTAGCGTATCCAATCATCACCAAAGAAACAACAAACCACAATAAGTGCCACATTCCAAGAGAATCAACACTATTAACTGCCATTTGAATTGGGCCTACAAAGGCCTAAATAAACAGAAAATACTTTAAAATCAATTTGGGTTTCATAACTATCGCTTATCTCATTTCGGGGAATATTCCTTTGGCCGATACTTCCGGCTCGTCTATTCGAATGGTTAAGACTGGCAATTGGGCTCCTTCCAAAACATCACCCAATATACTTCCAGTCACAAGTTGCACTATGCTGCTTCCTCCATGGGTTTCCATGGAAATGACATCTGCCTCAATTTCCTTTGCAAATCGGTTTATTCCATACTCAACTTTGGTGTCGTTGTAGATGTTGATGCTGGAGTCCGTAAGCTTGAAGTTTTTCGCGAAATCTTCCATAAGCTTGCGGCTTTCAAGCGTCGTTTCAAAATGCCCAGGGGTAATCACTTTAACGAAATGAATTTTTGCCTTGTAGAGGTCTACAATAGACTTAATTGCCTTAAAGACCGAATAGGATTCTCCGTAAAAATTGGAAGCAAATGCTATGTTCTTAACGATGAAATGCTCATGACGTCGCTTCACACTGAGAACAGGGACATCAGTAATTCGTATGACACGATCTGTGTTTGAGCCTATGAGAAAGCGGTTCATTTTTGACCTGCTGTGGGTCCCCATAACAATGATGTCGGCCTCAATTTCCTTTACTACCTCAGCAATTGTTTCGTAAACATTATCCTCCTCTCTGAGGATTCCATGCACTTTCACACCTTCAAGAAAATCGAACTTCTCGAATTTGTCCATGCGCTCCTGAATCACTTTTCCAAGAGCTAAGCCTTTGGGCACATCCTGGCTTGCTTCCTTTGTCCAATTGGGGTCGTGAATAGGAAAGTCTACTACGTTTAAAAGAAAAACCTCCCCACCCGATTCTCTAGCCATTTGTGCCGCCACTTCAGCCGCACATTTGGAAATTTTCGAATAGTCTATCGGGACAAGTAGTTTTTTCATAGCAGGGTATCCTTGGAAATTAACGTGAACCTCAAAAGTTCACAATGTCTCAAGGCAAAGGAATGATTGACGTCAATTCAAAAAATGACTTTAATCAGCCTTATAATACCTACTATAGAGTTGAATGCTGTGTCGAATGATATCGGCAGAGTTTTTTAAACCAGCAATTTCGTCTGCCGAATACTTAAAACCCTTGACTTGCTCAAGGCTGCCTCCACTAATTTTTACCGGAACACTCATATAAATTGCCTCTGTTTCAAACAGCATTTGGTTCTCGGAATTTAGACTTGTGCTCAGGGGCAATACCCCTTCCTCTTTCATGTCGAGGAGACGAATGATTCGAATGCAAAGAAGGCTTGTGGGAAATACAGAGGCTGATGTTGCGGTTCTAATCTTCTGTGGGGAGTGAATCGTTTGTTCTTTGAGTTCCGACCGCTTCGCTTCATCAATCAAATCCTCAATGTTCTTTCCGCCAGCAGTTGTGTGTGACCAAATCGGAACAAGGTGCATCCCATGCTCTCCCAAAGCCATCATTGACACTTGATCCATTTCCAATCCTAAAAATTCTGAAATGCTATATTGAAGTCGAGCCGTGTCAGCCGCGGTTCCAATTCCTATGATCTTCTCAGGAGATATCCCGGTGAACTTCTGGACAAAATAGGCAACTACGTCGATGGGGTTTGCCACCACTAAAATATAGGGCTCGGAGCGAAATTGTACTCCTTCGAAGACCTTTCTAGCCATTTCAATGCTCGCCCCCGACACGGCCATTCGATCGCCCCCATCGTGAATCTGACCGCCGGCGGTGTGAACAACAAAATCCGAGGATTCAAACTGTTCCCGATCGTTCCAAAAAATCCTGTTCCTGCCGTTTGTTCCAGCGGCATGTTTAAGATCCAAAATGGTTCCTTCTATAGCCTCGGATGGATCTTGAATATTGATGTCGAACCTACCCCTAGTTGCTAGAAGCATTCCTACGACAGCTCGGCCTGCATTGCCAAGTCCGACAAGGGTGATTTTTAAGTTGCCCTCAGCCATTTACATCCACTCACTTAGAAAGCGATTGAAGTCTGCTTTCAATTCTTGATAGAGTTTTACGAAGCTTTCCATTCTTTCTTCCAAACCTTCATGATTGGCAAAGGTTCCGTGCTCGGCAGCAATGGGTTGCTCTTTGGCAAAGGCACTCATTCCATTTTCATGAATTTTAATGTCGTGACTCAAGGTGTCTATTTGTTCGTTCTGAAGAATAAAGCTGTTTTGAAAATGCTCCGCCTTGGCAGCAAATTCCGAATTTGTGTTTTTGGACACAACCTCTTCCAAACGATTTCTAAAAATCCCGACTTCCTCTTTGTAAAAACGAAGGGAATTTGTCCACTGAACATGGTCGAAATGAAGGTCGGCCATACTTCTTCTCTTATCCTTCGGAATGTTGATGTGATGCATTTTTTGTCTGTTTCTCTAGAAATCATTTTTGCGCCACGAAAAAAATCTTTTTAAAGCCTAATATATATGACATCTGTCACTTACTCCGGCTTCACTTGCCGTTAGGTAATTTGGAATAAAACTACATTCGGTACTTCAGTCCAATTGTTTTGAAACGCAAATTAAGCTTCCTTCTTCTTGTCCTCGGACTTATTCCTCTTCTCATTCACATGACGGGAAACAATCATGTGTACAAAACACTTCGACTTACCATAGGCAAAGGACAACTTGGACCCTCTCTTTTTGAATACAAAGACTTTCCTGGAGAGCTCGTAAAAACAGCTTCACCAAAAGCTTGGCCCCTCTCCTCAATCTACAATAAAATTGATTTGACTGCGGAGGAAAATGCTCAACACGAGCAATATCAGAGCGGCGCCTTTTTGGTGCTTTTTCAGGATTCAATTCTCCTTGAAAAGTACTGGGGAGAATTCAGTGATACCAGTTGGTCGAACACCTTCAGTATGACCAAAAGTTACACTTCCATGGCCATCGGCGCAGCCATTCTATCGGGAGAAATTGGAAGCTTGGATAATTACGTGGGCGACTATCTTGATGAATTTAAAACGGAAGCAAATATGAACTTGACCCTTCGACACCTCATCACCATGAGTTCGGGAATGTCATACTCCGAAGGATACCTCAACCCTTTCGGCTTTGTTGCAAAACTCAATTATGGCGAGGACCTTCGCAGTTTGGTTCTTTCGCACTCGGTTGAAGAAGAGTCAGGGAAATACTTTGAGTACAAGGGCGGCGACACCCAAATTCTCGCCTTGGTTCTTGAAAAAGCCACCGGCAAAAGCTTGAACGCCTATTTCGAAGAAAAAATCTGGTCGAAAATCGGGGCTTCCCGAGATGCATATTGGACCTACGACCGGCCTGGTGGAATGGCTAAAGCAAGCTGTTGTTTCAACAGTAATGCGCGCGATTTAGCCCGTTTGATTCGTGTGATGATGAACGGAGGAAGATGGAATGACGAACAATTGATCGATTCCACTTTTACCTATGAGTCTCTGTTGCCTGCTCCAACACTAGAATTAGATGGCAGTCCAAACCGACGCTACGGTTACCAATGGTGGATGGGTGAATTTGATGAGGTTCCCTTTTTCTACTCAAGAGGAATCAACGGACAGTATGCTGTTGGCATTCCTTCCAAAGACCTCATCGTGGTTCGTTTGGGTTGGAAACGCTCATCAAAACGCCAAGACGGACATCCTTTAGATCTGTTCGAATACATAAAATCAGCACTCCGAATCCATGGAACTGGAGCTTGATCTTCTAATTGTAGGGCACGGAATTACCGGGGCCAACCTTCACCTTCGAGCTAAACAAGAAGGCCTGACATGTGCTATTTTCGACTTACCCGAAGAAAACCAATCCTCTTCAGTGGCTGTTGGCTTGTTTCACCCTATGGCCTTCCGCGACAGCAAGTTCGCTTGGGCTGGAAAAGAAGTCTTCGATGAAGCCCTCTCATTCTATAAAAACATAGAAACGGATGAGCCTTTTATTCAGGAACTCATTCTGTATAGAGTATTGGAAAGCACTGAAGAACACAACCGTTGGAGAGCGCGAATGGAGGAGCCTCCTTACAAAGAGGTCCTCGATTTCTCTGCCCGAATGGATGCCATTGAGGCGCCATTTGGCTTGGGTAAATTGCGTTCCTGTGCGAAGCTCAATGTGGCAAACTTCATCGCAAAATCCATCACCTCCTTGACCGAAGGACACTACTTCCAAGAAGCATTTAATTACGAAGCATTGGATGCCGAAAATGGAAATTTTAAAACCAAAGGCCTTAGTATTCAAGCAAAGCACATAATTTTCTGCGAAGGTTTGGGCGTCCGGAAAAATCCGTTTTTTTCTCATTTGCCCTTTCATCCAGCCAAGGGCGACTTGCTAAAACTGCGCTTGGGTCATGACCTAAAGGCCGCCGTAAATAAGAAAGACTTCATTGCGCCCTCCGAAGATGGCTTGTATTGGCTGGGTGCTACCTACGACAATAAAGCAACTGAAGCTCTCCCAGATGAAGGGGCGGCGAAGGCCTTGCTCGAATCTGCCAAAAGCTTTTACGCCGACAAAATTGTTCCTCTCGAGCACCTAGCAGGCATTCGTCCGGCGAGTTACGATCGGAGACCATTTGTTGGAAGCCACCACAAATACCCAAAGCTTTCGGTTTTGAATGGCATGGGAAGCAAAGCTTGCCTATTGGCTCCTCACCTCTCTAATCTACTTCTAAAGTCGCTTCAAGGAGAAAAAGAAATTCCTCCTGAAATGGCTTTAGATCGAGTCGAGCGATACTTGAAGAAGAAAGCCGATTAGATGTGCATATTTGTCTAAAGCACCCCTATGATTAAAATTGAACACTTGGGCATCGCGGTGAAAGATGCGGCAAAAGCCAAAGAGGTTTTTCGAAAGCTGTTAGGCGCGGATGCCTACAAGGAAGAAGCAGTAGCTTCAGAGTCGGTCAATACCATCTTCTTTCAATTGGGCGAAAGTAAATTGGAGTTGCTCGAGGCCACCGACCCAAACAGTGCAATCTACAAGTACTTGGAAAAAAACCGAGAGGGAATTCACCACATGGCCGTCGCGGTTGACGACATATATGCTGAGATCATCCGCCTTAAAAAAGAAGGTTTTGTCTTCATCAACGAAGAACCAAAAAAAGGGGCCGACAACAAACTCATTGCCTTCATTCATCCAAAAAGCGCCAACGGAATTCTCTTGGAACTGTGCCAAGAAATCAATCCCACTTAATCTGATTTAGATGTTCGTCAAAAAGAATTTCAGTTTAAAAGACGTATTGGCTTTCACCTGGTTACACATGGTATGGCTCACGCTCTGGAGCACCTTAGCTACGGCCATCTATTTCTTTACCGGCTTCGAGTGGTTGGCCATTCCATGGTCGGCTTTGTCGGTGATTGGTATTGCCGTTTCATTCACGGTAGGCTTCAAAAACAACCAATCTTACGACCGTATGTGGGAGGCGCGAAAAGTTTGGGGTGCGATTGTGAACGACTCTCGAAGCATTGCCAGTCAGTGCAATGGGTTCATCTCGAACCTCTTCACCGAAACGCCAGAATCGGAAATGAATCTCCAAAAAGTTCGAACGCGCATCCTTCACAGACACATCGCATGGCTCTATACGCTGCGGGGTCAGCTGCTCATTCCTACAAGTTGGGAACACGTGAGTCTGGGCATGCACATTGGCAGCTTGAAGGAAAAGCGCATGGAGAAATACGGTACTGGGCTGGTGAAAGAGTTCGTGGATAAAATCAAGATGGAAGATTTTCTTGATGCAGCTGAATTGAGCCGGATGTCAAGCTTCAAAAACCAAGCGACCTTCCTCATCGACGAGCAAACAAAAGATTTGAGGAACATTCGCGAAGCCAATCTCATCGACGATTTCCGGCATATGGAAATGCAGGCCCTGCTCACAAATTTCTATGGTCACCAAGGAAAGCTCGAGCGCATTAAAAAGTTTCCACTTCCTCGTCAGTACGCAAACATGAGCCTAATTTTTGTCGGGATTTTCATCTTTCTCATCCCCTTTTCTATGGCCTCCGTTTTCAGTGAATATGCCGCTTACGCCACGTGGATATCCATTCCTTTCAGTGCTCTTATTGGCTGGATTTTCATCAGCATGGAATTGATGGGAGATTATTCCGAGAACCCTTTTTAGGTTTTGGGCAACGACATCCCAATACTTTCTCTTTGCAGAACGATTGAAATAGACTTAAGACAAATGTTGGGTGAGCAGGATATTCCTGAGCCCATCCCAGCGAAGAGGGGTGTTTTAATGTAGTCGTTCTTGCTGGCTACTTCGCTTTTTCGAAGAGGTCTAGAAGTTCTCCACGAAGCCAAATTCCTCTGATTCCAAGCTGCTCCGCAGCCAGTGCGTTTTTCTCAATGTCGTCGATGAAAATACTTTCTTCAGGAACAATCAGAGCGTCGTCTACAACAAATTGATAGGCCCCCATTGAGGGTTTTCGCGCGTGAATTTCATGCGACAAATACACCTTCTCGAAAAGTGGATCTAAGTTGGGGATTCCGTGCTCCTCCATAAGATTCAAACAATATTGTTTGTAATGAATCGCATTGGTATTTGAAAGCAAGAAAAGTCGGTAGGTTTTGCCGAGTCGACGCAATAAATCGATTCGTTCCTTCGGTAAATCTAGAAGCAAGGCATTCCATGCTCGATCAATCTGATCGTCGCTGAGTTCAAGTTTAAACTCCTCTCTAACCCGATCTCTGAAAACCTCTGGTTCTATTCGGCCCGTTTCCAAATCGTCGAAGAGTCCACTCTGCTTAAACTGACCGTAGACCTCATCAAAACTTCCGGCACCCAGGTCTTGAAAGGCTTTGATGGTTAACGTGTAGTCGATGTTTAGGACCACAGCTCCAAGGTCGAAAATAATGTTCTTTACTCCGCTGAGGTCGAGCATTTGGTGTGCCTTAGCTGAGCATTTTTCGGGCGCGGTCGAGGGCGACCATCATGCGATCGATCTCTTCCGTTGTGTTGTAAAATGCGAAGGATGCACGCAGGGTTCCAGGAATTCCGAAGAAATCCATCACGGGCTCTGTGCAATGATGCCCTGTGCGCACCGCAATACCTTGCTGGTCGAGCAAGCTCCCCACATCATATGGATGAGTCCCCTCAACAAGAAAAGACACGAGAGAGGCTCTCTTTTCGGCTTCGCCAATAAAGCGAATGCCTCCAAAATTATTGAGTTCTTTGATGGCGTACTGAAGCAATTCTTCTTCTTGCTTTTGAATGAAATCAAAACCTACCTCCTCCATATAATCAACGGCCGAAGCCATGCCAATGGCGCCCGCCATGTTTGGTGTTCCCGCCTCAAAACGAAAGGGTAAGCCTTGGTAGGTGCTTTTCTCGATGGTAACACGGTCAATCATCTCACCTCCACCCATGTAGGGCGGCATATTGCCTAAAACTTCTTCTTTTCCGTATAGAAAGCCCGTTCCTGTTGGGCCGAAAATCTTGTGTCCGGAAACGGCATAAAAATCTGCGCCGAGTTCCTTTAAGTTCAACTTCATGTGCGGAGCCGACTGAGCGCCGTCAATGAGCACCAAAGAACCAACACCCTTCGCCAAGCGAATGATTTCCTCCACCGGATTGATCGTCCCCAAACTGTTGCTCACATGATTCACTGCAACCAATCTGGTTTTTGAGTTGAGCGTATTCTGGAAGGCCTCCATGTTGATCTGGCCGCGCTCGTCGATTGGAACCACGCGCAATACCATTCCGCGGTCTTCACACATCATTTGCCATGGAACCATGTTCGAATGGTGTTCCATTTGAGTGATGACAATCTCAGAACCTTTTTCCAACATCTTACCCAGCGAGCTGGCAATGAGGTTTATTCCATTGGTGGTTCCTGTGGTAAAAATGATTTCCCGATCGGAAGCAGCCCCAAAAAAGTCGGCGATTCTTCGTCTTGCTGCTTCAAAAGCGTCGGTAGCTTCTTGGCTTAAGGCATGCACGCCACGGTGCACATTGGCATGCTGGTGCAGGTAGTAATGAGAAATTCGGTCTACAACCTGACGAGGCTTCTGGGCCGATGCTGCGTTGTCGAAGTAAACTAAGTCTTGTCCGTGAACTTTGCGCTCGAGGATGGGAAAATCGGCGCGTATTTCAGCCAGTGTTTTTACACTCATTCTGAACCAATCTTTAAATCCAACAATGAGAGAAGTTCGTCGCGCGCTTCTTCATCCTGAATGGCTTCTGTAATTTCTGCAAGGAAGGCTTGTACCAGTAATTGTCTTGCCGAGTCCTCACCAATTCCACGTGAGCGCAAGTAGAATACAGCTTCTTCGTCGAACTGCCCCGTTGTAGAGCCATGACTGCATTTCACGTCATCCGCATAGATCTCCAACTCTGGCTTCGAGTCTACACTGGAATTGTCGGACATTAGAATATTCTGATTCGATTGAAATGCATTTGTTTTTTGAGCGAGTTGGCGAACGAATACTTTGCCGTTGAAAACACCGCGCGATTGGTCGTAGAAAATCCCTTTGTAATTCTCGGAACTCATACAGTTTGGCTGCATGTGATCAACGATGGTGTGGTGGTCGATGTGGTTTGCGTTCACGCCCAGGCTGATGCCATCCAAATAGCTCTCGCAGTTCTCTCCATTCACACGGATGTTGAGGTTGTTTCTGTTGAGATCTCCGGACAGGCTGGCCGTATGAAAACGAACCACAGAGTTCGATTTCTGCTCGACGTAAATGCTCCCAATTTGGCTAAGACCCTGAACGTCTTGAATCATGATGTATTCAAAATGAGCTCCTTCCTCTACATATACCTCTGTCAAGTTGTTTGCGAAAGCACCTCGAGCAGCACCTTTCAGGCGATGAATGAGCTTCAGGCTTGCGCCTTTCTTCACCACAACTAAGTTCCTTTTCTGGCTTACACTTCCTGGTCCTCTGAAGTTTTCATAAACCTCAAAGCGCGCCGCATCTCCTTCAGCATAAACGCAAAATCCATCGCTGAATCGGGCAGCGTTTAAAGCATCAAAAAAATGTTCTTCCTTACGGTCTGTAACTCCGAGTTTGGGCAGAGATGCAATCTCCTCAGCCTCCATGTCCTCCCAATTTCGAATGTAATTTTGCTCGTCGGATTCACCGAGAAACTCCATTATTACAGGCTGTTGCGGGGAGTATGTTCCTTTGAGGATTTTGGTGAGTTTGGTGTATTTCCAGTACTCTTCTTTGGTGCTTGGAGGAAGTAACTTCGACAATTGTTCTTCTCCAGAAGATCTTAGGCCTTCAAACACAGAGCGGTTCGCGCCATTCAGGTTTTGGCCAATCTCACGTAAGAAATCTTCCTTTTGTTCTAAAAGTCGACTCATGCTTCGGCGCCTTCTTTGATCCAATCGTAGCCGCGTTCCTCCAATTCTAGAGCGAGCTCTTTGCCACCACTGCGGATGATTCTTCCTTGATACAATACATGCACAAAATCTGGAATGATGTAATCAAGCAGTCTTTGGTAGTGTGTAATCACAAGGCTTGCATTCTGGGGAGTGCGCAATTTATTTACGCCGTTAGCCACAACACGCAAAGCATCGATGTCCAAGCCAGAGTCGGTTTCATCCAATATGGAAAGCTTCGGCTCGAGCATGGCCATCTGGAAAATCTCGTTGCGTTTCTTTTCGCCACCAGAAAAGCCTTCGTTCACTGAACGCTGCGCCAAATCGGATGGCATCTCAACCAAGTCTTTGCGCTCTCGAACCATCTTGAGAAACTCCTTCGCCGCCATTGGCTCAAGACCTTTGTACTCACGAATTTGGTTCACAGCTGTTTTCAAGAAGTTCACATTGCTCACTCCCGGAATTTCCACCGGATACTGAAAGGCTAGAAACAATCCTTCCCGAGCTCGGTCTTCGGGCTTTAAATCCAAGAGATCCTTACCATCGAAGCTCACACTTCCGCCGGTTACTTCGTAGTCTTCTCTTCCCGCAAGAACAGAAGCCAAAGTGCTTTTACCCGAACCGTTTGGTCCCATGATGGCGTGCACTTCACCCGCGTTAATTTTCAAATCGATGCCGCGGAGAATTTCTTTCTCTTCAATACGGGCTTTTAAATTTTTGATCTCTAACATTATCCTACGCTTCCTTCTAAACTAATGGCCAATAATTTCTGGGCTTCCACCGCAAACTCCATTGGCAACTTATTTAATACCTCTTTGGCATATCCATTTACAATGAGAGCGATGGCCTTTTCGGTTTCAATTCCTCTCTGATTGCAATAGAAAATTTGATCTTCCCCAATTTTAGATGTGGTGGCCTCGTGTTCAACCTTGGCCGTTTGATTTTCTACTTCGATGTATGGAAATGTGTGGGCTCCGCATTGATCTCCCAATAAGAGCGAATCGCATTGGGAGAAGTTTCGGGCGCTTTTAGCTCCTTTTCCAATTCGGACCAAACCACGGTATGAGTTCTGACTTTTACCAGCAGAAATTCCTTTGGAGATGATGGTGCTTTTGGTGTTCTTTCCAATGTGCATCATTTTCGTTCCTGTATCGGCCTGTTGCATGTGATTGGTCACCGCAACTGAGTAAAACTCGCCTACAGAATTGTCGCCTTTTAGAATGCAAGAAGGATATTTCCAAGTGATGGCCGAACCTGTTTCTACTTGTGTCCAGGAAATTTTTGACCCATTTCCCTCGCAAAGCCCACGCTTGGTAACGAAGTTGTAGATCCCACCTTTCCCGTTTTTATCTCCTGGATACCAGTTCTGAACGGTTGAATACTTGATTTCTGCGTCTTTCGCTGCTTTTAATTCAACAACGGCAGCATGCAACTGATTCTCATCACGAATTGGCGCAGTACAGCCTTCGAGGTAACTGACATAACTTCCTTCCTCTGCCACCACTAAAGTGCGCTCAAACTGACCAGTATTGGCCTCGTTGATTCTGAAGTAGGTACTCAACTCCATCGGACAGCGCACTCCTTTTGGAATGTAGCAAAACGAACCGTCGGTGAAAACAGCCGAGTTAAGCGCCGCGTAATAATTGTCGTGTACAGGAACTACGGAAGCGAGGTGCTCCTTAATGAGTTCTGGGTGTTTTTGAATGGCATCGGACATAGAGCAAAAGATGATGCCCAACTCTGCAAGTTTTGCTGTGAAGGTCGTTTTTACGGAAACTGAATCCATCACGACATCTACTGCAACTCCGGTAAGTCTCTTTTGCTCTTCCAGTGAAATACCCAATTTCTTGAAGGTGTCAAGAAGCTCAGGATCCACCTCATCGAGGCTTTCTAATTTCTTTTTTGGTTTTGGCGCAGAGTAATAGAAAATGTTCTGAAAGTCGATTTTGGGGTAGTGCACATGAGCCCAGGTTGGCTCCTTCATTTCCAACCACGACCGGTAGGACTTGAGCCTGAAATCAAGCATCCATTCTGGCTCATTCTTTTTGAATGAAATGAGACGAATGATGTCTTCGTTTAGACCTATTGGCGCCTTATCGGATTCAATATCGGTGACAAAACCGTATTTGTACTCCTTCGACTTGAGGTCTTCCGCAAGTTGTTCTTCTGTGTAATCAGCAGCCATAAATCAGATTGAGAAACTCTCTCCGCACCCACAGGTTCGGGATGCATTGGGGTTGTGAAATACAAATCCGCTTCCGTTGAGTCCGCCGCTGTATTCCAGTTCTGTTCCTATGAGGTATAAAAAACTTTTTTTATCGACAACAATCTTAACTCCCTTGTCTTCAAATACTTTGTCCTCTTCTTTCGCTTCAAAGTCGAAGTCCATTTCGTAGCTAAGACCAGAGCAACCTCCTCCCTTTACGCCAACTCGAATAAAGCTGTTGGCTGGCAGGTTGTCTTCCTTTATCAGACGTAAAACTTCCTCTTTGGCGGATTCGCTAACGGTGATCATATCAGTTTAACACTTAAAGGTTCAAATGGTTTGCGGACGACAAAGTTATTTAGAATAATTCTAAATAAGGCTCAACTGCCGAATATCATTAAGACTTGGCCCTTATCGACGGCCTCAGATTGTTTGCATTTGATCTCTTTGATCACAAGATCTGCTGGAGCTTTGATCGCGTTCTCCATCTTCATGGCCTCCAGAATCATGAGGACATCCCCCTTCTTTACTTCCTGACCTTCTTCCACTTCAATGCTCAATACCAAGCCCGGCATGGGAGCCTTCAGGTCGCTCACTTCGGCCACTAGAGCCTTTTCCATCCCAAGCTTTTTGAGCAAGAGATCAATTTCGTTTTGAGCCTTTAGTTTGTAGATTCTGTTGTTCACCTTAAGTACAAAGTCTTTGGTGTCAACATTACTTTTCAGGAGTTCAACTGAAAAGGATTTTCCGTCAAGCAGGAGATGATATTGGTCTTCTCCAAGCTTGATTAGGTCCACCTTTTCTTCGGAACCGTCGAATTCATAAACCTTCTTTCCACTGACTTTCAGCATGGGGCAAATATAGTCTGTCCATTTTTAGGCAGTAACATTTAGCCGACGAATTCCAATTTGCCATACGCAACTCATGGGAGAATGATTTAATTTGCCAGCATGAGCCGACACTTCCTCATTCTCTTCATTCTTTTGGGCCTGTATTCTTGCAAAAGCTCAAAGCCTTCGAGTGCTACAAAATTGCCTAAAGCTCTGGTGGGTGAGGTTGAAATGCCCTCCTACAAAGCTTCACCAACAAGAACGGTTGACGTATACCACACAAGTTTGGATATAGAACTCGATTGGGAAAAAGAAGAAGTAAAGGGACTGGCTAAAATCAAGCTTGGCGTGCATCGCACTCCACTCACCTCCATCGATTTAGACGCCAAATTCATGTTGATTCATTCGGTGAAAATTGGTGACCTAGCCGTTAAATTCAAAAGCTCCGACAGCAGTTTGAGCGTCCTGCTCGACAGCAGTTTAGTTTTTGGTGATACGCTCGAACTAGAGGTGAACTACACCTCACGTCCTTCTCTTGCAAACAATAAGAAGAATGCCGCGATCGAAAACGACAAGGGTTTTTACTTCATCAATGCCGACGAATCGGACAAATTAATTCCCAAACAAGCTTGGACCCAAGGACAAACTCAATCGAACTCTGTTTGGTTTCCAACCGTCGATCGTCCGAACGAGCGCATGACCTTCGATTTGGCGATTCTTCTAGACAGCTCCCTGACGAGTTTGTCGAACGGCGATTTAGACTTCCAGGAAAGTTTGCCAGATGGAAAACGAAAAGACTTCTGGTCGATGAAAAAACCCATCGCCCCCTACCTAGTAATGTTGGCAGTTGGGCCTTTCGAGCGATACCAGGAACCGAATTCAGAATTACCGATTGGCTATCTCGTCGAGAAAGAATGGATTTCTCAAGCCAAAGGAATCTTTGGTAAAACCCCGAAGATAATCGAAACTTTCGGTAAAATTCTAAACTACCCATACCCCTGGTCGAAGTACGATCAGATTGTTGGCCGTGATTATGTTTCGGGTGCCATGGAAAATACTGGAGCCGTTCTCTTGGGCGACTTTCTGTACCAGGATCAACGTCAGCGTTTGGACGGCGACAATGAGGACATCATTGCCCACGAGCTTTTCCACCATTGGTTTGGCGATTTAGTAACCTGCGAAAGCTGGTCGAACCTAACTTTAAATGAGGGTTTTGCTTCCTATGGTGAATACTTATGGAGAGAAGCGGCTTACGGGAAAAACGATGCCGATGCATACCTAGAAGACTTCCTAGGATCCTATCTTCAAGAAGCGGATGAGGTCGTTCACCCATTGATTCACTATCGCTACGACAGTCGAGATCAGATGTTCGACCACCACAGCTACGACAAAGGAGCAGTGACGCTGCACTACCTCCGTTGGGTTTTAGGAGATGAAAATTTCTTTGGCGGACTCAATTTCTACCTCAGCAAACACGCCTACAAGAGTGTTGAAATACATGATTTGCGCATTGCCTTGGAGGAGTATACTGGACTCGACTTAAACTGGTTTTTTGAAAATTACTTCTTATCGGAAGGACACCCTGTTTTAGAGTATGATTGGAGCAGTGCGGATGGCCATATAGAGCTTGAGGTTAAACAGGTTCAGGAAAAAGGAAAGGCCAGTTTTGAGATTCCGCTGGGTGTAGAAATCTTCACCGATGATGGGAAGAAAACCTACAAACGCATTCGGATTACGAAAGCCAAGCAGAACTTCAAATTCGACCTTGCAGGAAACGTTCAATACGTTCATTTGGATCCGGAGGGGGTTATTCCTGGTCTCATTTTAGAATCGAAAAGCTACCAAGAGTACCGCCTTGTATTGAAAAACACTTCGGGCTATCGCGCTCGCCTGATTGGTTCTGCTGGAGTACTTCTCAGTGCCACTGAATCCGGGGCCCCCATCTCGGATGTAGTAGAACTTCTAGAAACGAAAGACGAGAAATTGCTGGCGAACATCATCTTGCTGCTCGACTCACATACCTGTCATGTATACAATCTTCAGGACAAGCTCGAGCACCTTATGATAGATGGTGCAAGCAGCGACGTTCGCACGAACAGCATCGAGGCGGCCATGGCCTATTACGCCCAAAAGTTGTCTGCAGAAAAGTTAGAAAGAACGGTATATGACCCTTCCTTAATGGTTGCGGAAGCTGGGCTCACGGCCATAATGGAAGTCGATTTTGATAGGGCCATAGAACTCGCTGGGAAGAAGATGAATTCTAAATACATCCAAGAGCTTTCCCCCGTGGCTTTCATCTTTAGTGTGGACGGAGATCCTTCGGAAGAGAACTTCTTCCTGCGGGTTTTAGAAAGTCGGAGAACTGCCGAGCGTTATGAAATCTTGAGCTATTATGTGGAATACCTTCTGAATGGTGAAAAGCCCGAAGTTCAAAAACGTGGGGCCGATTACCTCGTGAAATACTTGGGCGAAGCCGAAGAGTGGTGGTACAAAGTGCTGGCCGTGGAAGGCTTAAAAGGCATGCACGCCATGTATCGTGAGCAACTCGATTTATATGTTGATGCAGAAGTGGAAGGACATTCCGACGGCATTGATGACCTCCAGAATAAGAAAAAGCTCGGTGCTGAAATGACGACTTATCTGAGAGAGGCTTTGGATCGGGCCAGAGAAAACGAAAGTGATTCCAGAATAAAAGTCTTGCTCCGCTAATTAGCCGCTTCGTAGGCTGAGTCAATCTTTAAATTGGAAGACTCCGCGGCGCCAACAGCCAATTCATCGCAGCGCTCGTTTTCAGGAACATTGGCATGTCCTTTTACCCACTGAAAACGCACTTTTTGCTTACGGTATATTCGCAGGAAGCGCTGCCATAAATCGACGTTCTTCTTTTTTGCAAAGCCCTTTTTCTCCCAAGAAAACACCCAGCCTTTATCAACAGAGTCCACCACGTACTTCGAATCTGAGTAAACAATTACCGGGGTTCCTTCTTTCTTAAGTCGCTCGAGAGCAACAATCACGGCCAGAAGTTCCATTCTGTTGTTGGTGGTTTTCCGAAAACCTTCCGCCAATTCAAGACGATGTTTTCCGTACATCATCACAACTCCATATCCACCCGGACCAGGGTTCCCCTTGGCGGAACCATCTGTATACACAACAACTTCTGCCATTAAAACGCGATGTAATCTTCAGGGTTCAGCGGATTCCCCTTGTGCCAAATTTCGAAATGCAAATGTGGGCCGGTTGTAAGTTCACCCGAATTCCCAACGATGGCTACGGCCTCTCCGGCCCCAACCTCTTCACCCACTTCTTTGAGTAAAACTGAATTATGTTTATAGACTGTCACAAGATTATCGTTGTGCTGAATCTGAAGCACATTACCCGTTTCATACGACCATGTAGAAAGAATGACTTTTCCGTCCAAGGCAGCCTTCACCACTTCACTCGAGGATGGAACGACGTCTACACCGTAGTGCTTTTTACCTGGATTAAAGCTGGCCGAAACCAATCCCTTTACCGGAGGAAAGAAATAACCTCGTTGCAAGATGATGCCTTCCAAGGCAGCTCCTTCCGGGTTGAGAATGTTGTATGCCTCGTTGTTTTCCACTTCTTCTCGTAAGGCAGAATCTTCTTTGGAAGTAGCGTATTGGATGCTGTCGTAGTTCATCTCGCCTACTTCATGGAAGCTGTGATCTTCCGGTCGCTCTCCTTTAAGAATCGCCTGTAAGTTGGCTATGTACTGCTCGTACATGGCAACCTTTCTGTTCAAGCTGTCGGTTTGCAGTGCAGCACCTGTCGCCATGCGTCGTGTGTCGGGATCGGCGTATCCGGGAATGAGTTCTTTTAGCGGAGTGAAAACGACTACAGAAAGAATCAATGTGCCAAAAGCAATGAGGATGAGCCCACCCCATGTAAAGAGGTTTAAGGGCGACAGCAACATCGAAAACTCTTCCTTGAAGGTCTCGTCGTTGATGAGCACCAAGCGAAACTTGTGTCGTAATCGCTTCAGTCTTTCTTTTCCTTTTGATTCTTGTTTCGCCATAAAACCAGCGGCAAAGGTCGTACTTTGTCTTCAACCAATATTTCTGTTCGAGCGGCTTCGAATTAAAATAATTTTGGGCTTTTAGTGTTTTATGGCCCTGCGCCCCCTATGCGATTGAAATCGAAGCATATAACATTCTTACTAATCCCGCTACTGGCGCTGACTTGGTCGTGTTCGACTAAAAAAAATGCATGGATTAACCGAAACTACCACAACGTAAACGCATTCTATAACGGCTTCTTCAACGGAAATGAAAGCTACGAAGAAGGCATGTACAAATTGGTTTCCTCACACAAGGAGAACTACAAGAAGGTGCTGCCCATTTTCATTCATGGAAATGAAACGAGTGCAAAAACGGTTTATCCCGACATGGATAAGGCGATAAAAAAAGCTTCGAAGGTGATTCAACGCCACTCGATGGACATCCGCGGTGTGGAATACTGCAAATGGATTGACGATGCCTACATGCTGATCGGAAAGGCCTATTTCATGAAACGAGAATATGTTGAGGCCCGAACCGTGTTTCGCTATCAAACCAAACGCTACCCCCAGAGCAACACTTATTACGACGGTCAGCTTTGGTTCGCTAAAAACTACATAGCCGAAGAAAACTATTACGAGGCGGATCGATTACTGGATGCGCTGGAAGCTAAAAAACGTTTTCCTGAAGAACACAAGATGGAGCTCTATGCGACGCGAGCACATTACTTCGCTATCCAAGGAAAATACGACGATGCGGTGGGTGATTTGGAACGAGCAGTACTGCTCTGCAAGAAGAAGAAAAAGCAAACGCGCTGGATGTTCATTCTGGCTCAGATGTACCAAGAAACTGGTGCTTCGATGCAAGCCATTGCGAACTATAAGGAAGTAGAGCGACGCAACCTCAACTACGAACTCACTTTCTACGCCCAATTGAATCGGGCCTTTGCCTATGACGCTGAATTGGGAAATGGAGCCGATGTGAAAGAGACGCTTCTAAAAATGGCCAAAGACGATAAAAACATCGAATACTTGGATCAGATTTATTACGGATTGGCTGATGTCTTCATTAAAGAAGGCCGCGACGACCGAGGCATCACCTTCTTGAACATGTCGGTTGAGGCGAGCGTCAACAACAACCTGCAAAAAGGAGAATCGTACCTGCGCCTAGCCGACCTCTACTTCGAATACCCCGATTACATTTTAGCCCAGTTGAACTACGACAGTGCCTCGAGCAGCTTGCCCGACACTTACGAAGATTACGAACGGGTGGTGAACATGCGCGACAATTTGGGCGAAATCGTGAAGAACATCCTCACCATTCAAACCGAAGACAGTTTGCAGCGCTTGGCCAATTTGCCTGAAGAAGATCGACTCATTTTCATCGAAGACTACATAGCAGAAGAGCTGGAACGCAAAGAAGCGGCTGAACGTGAGAAGCAAGCTCAACGGGAACGGGCTGCTGCTGCCGCTCCTGCAGGAATGACCTCCGATCCCTTTGCAGAAGGAGGGGCGGAATGGTACTTCTACAACCCGAACATTCTCACCTATGGTAAGGGTGAGTTTTCTCGTATTTGGGGCTCAAGAGCGAACGAAGACAACTGGAGGCGTTCCGATAAGAGTTCAACCAACATAAGTTTCGACGCTCCAAACGGTGGCATAACCACGGTGAGCACGGCAGCACAAGACGACCCAGAACGCTACCTCGAGTTCCTTCCATTGGACAGTGCCTCGATGGCAGCCTCGAATGCTAAAATTCAAAAGGCCCTTTACGACCTCGGTGTAGTTTATAAGGAGGACATGAAAGATTCCAAAAACGCGAAGGAAAGCTTTGAAGGCCTTCTCTCTCGCTACGACAGCTCCCAATATCACGCGAGCACCTATTATCAGTTGTACCGGATTTACAATGGTGAGCAGAACAGCATTTTGGCGAACAAGTACAAGAACCTCATCCTCTCCCTTTATCCTGAAACCGATTATGCGAAGGTCATCTTGAATCCCAACTATTTTGAGGAAATGGCCGATGAAAAAGAAGCCCTCGAAGAAATTTACGACAAGGCCTACGGCTACTATTCACGCGGTTTTCACCGTCAGGTTCGAGCCGACTACCCAAAACAACGCGGTCAGTTTGAGGGCAACCCCTTGGCCTCTAAATACGACTTGCTTTATGCCATTAGTACTGGATATGTAACCGGGAAGGACAGCTTAATTCTGTCGCTAAATTCAGTGAAAAGCACGCATGCCGAAACCGAAGAAGCAAAAGAGGCGTCGCGAATTTTGGCCTACCTGAATGGCAAAGAAAACGAAGTTCCCAGGGAGGACGTCGACTACAAGCATGAGCCAGAATCAACCCACTTAGTGCTGGTTGTTTTGCCCACAGACGCGAAAAACGATCGACTGAAAATAGAAATTGCGAATTTCAACGCTGCCTATTTCCGCCTAGATGCCTTGAAGGTTCAGGACCTGCTTTTGGGCGAAAAAAACCTTCTTCTCACGGTGAAACAATTTAAATCGGCCGACAAGGCTTTGCGCTATGTCAGTAGCTTTCAGAGCAACAAGACCAAATTGAAACAGACGCAAGAAGTGATGGTCGACGTCTTTGCAATCTCATACAACAACTACCCATTGTTCTATAAAGCACAGGACTTGGAAGGCTACCAAGACTTCTTTGACGACAACTATTAGCGCCTGACTCTCAGCCTTTTTCTACCTTTGCACCGACTATAAGGTTCAACTGTGTTCAATTCAAAGAAACCCATGGCCAAAAATCAAGAAGTAGACAACTCGAGAAGTCACATTTCTCACGATACCCGCATTCAAGGAGATATTGAGACCAACGGTGACCTTCGTTTAGACGGAACACTTGTAGGAACCATCCGTTCTAAGGGCAAAGTAGTGATTGGCACTACGGGTAAAGTTGAAGGTGAAATCTACTGTCAGCACTCCAACATTTCTGGAGAAGTAAAAGGAAAAATGATTGTTGCAGAATTGCTTTCTCTACAATCTTCAGCCAAAGTTGAATGCGACATTCACACGGGTAAATTGGCCATTGAGCCAGGTGCTTTGTTCACGGGATCGTGTAGCATGGGTGCCGTTCTTAAAGAAATGAACAGTGGGCCAGCCGTCGAGCGACAAGAAAAAACGGCCTGATTTTCTACTCCGTTACTCTTCCATGGCCATTAAAATGGTCGCACTCATCCTCGCAGGCGTTTTTGCGGGCCGTGCCTTGGACGATTTCATTCCCATTGAAACACCAATTGCAACCTTAATCTTAAGTTTGGCCGGCGTACTTTTATCTATGTACGTTTTCATTCGCGACGTTCGACAATGAGTTTAAAATGGAATGTTTGGGGCTTGAGCCTCTTCGTAATTTTTGAGATGTTTGTCTATCTCATTCCGATACCTACGGTGGGACGCGACGAGCAGTTACTACTCAGCATTTCCAATGTGGTATTCATCCTGTTTTTTCTCTTAGGGCTAGGCTGGGTAGGGAGAAGCAGCAAGAAGAGGCCTCAATCTTTTGTTACAAATTTCATGGGTTTTACGGGCTTTAAAATGTTCGCATCCCTGCTCTACATGCTTCTTGTTGGGGTCAATTTTAAAGACTCACTCAACGCCTTTTTACTGGGCAGTATGACCATCTATTTTGCCTACACAATTCTTGAGGTTCTGATATTCAGACAACTCGCTTTAGACGTTGACCAAGAGTAGTTCATAAGTCTCTTTTGTCCCTTCTTGACATTTTCTGTTCGATTCCCTAGCTTAGGTACGAACTAAACTACACTACTTATGATTGAGGATCCAAACGGCATACTCTCCCTCATTCAAGAATATCTTTTCTACGAACCTCTTTTGATTCCCGGAATTATTCTCGCTGTTTTTGGCGTTGCCGGGCAATGGACTTTGTACACGAAGTGCGACTTGAATGGCTCTCGGAGTTTGATACCAGTATTGAATGTTTTAGAATTTATGAAGATTATGGGACGACCGATGTGGCAAGGCCTCATTGTGATGCTTCCACCCTTGGTGATTCTATATGCCTTGCTCACCGAACCGATTGGAATGGGAACCATTTACATTGTTGCTGGTGCTCTCATGCTGGTTTGGACGCTCTTCATGATGAGGCTTTACATTGAGCTTTGTCAGAGTTTTGGAAAGCTCTCAACAACAAGCTATTTCCTCTGCATTCTGTTCAATGGCTTCTACGTTTTGTACTTGGGTATTTCCAGCGAGACGCTGTACTATGGGCCCGTCTACAAAAAGAGCATGGATGAAATCAAAGCGCACATTGCTGAGGTGGATGCCGAAGAAGATTAGTTCGGCTGGACATCACTAGTATTCAATTTGCACTACGGCTTTGTGGTTCGTTAGGTGCACTATGCGTCACTTGATGCTCAACGCCCGCGAGGCTGGTTCTTCAACTGAAGGCGGTTTGAACCGGGTTCGCGCGAATTTCTTCAACTGAAGCAGGTTTGAAAACATATCCGCAGTTCGCGCGAATCTCCTGATTCGTGCGGGTACTTACCAATCAATTGACGCACTTCGGATTGTTCGCTCTCTTTGTTCGCGAACATCAAGGGGTTCGCCTATCAAAAACCTGAGCGCGGTGCGCTCCTTGCCTTTTTCTTTGCCCATTCGCCTACGAGCAAGCTCGGGCGAGTTTAGGGGGCGGGTTATCCACCTCCACTTTGTTGCGGTGGATGATCAAAGGGTTCACTTCACAAAGCCTGAGCGCCTTGCGCTCTAGGTCTTTTTCTTTGCCCATTGCGGCATGCAAGCAAGCTTGCGCCGCGGGCAAAGAAAAAGCCCCTTTCGCTGTTGCGAAAGAGGCTTTGAGGTCACGAGCGGATTCGAACCGCTGTAGATGGTTTTGCAGACCACTGCCTAGCCACTCGGCCACGTGACCCTGTTTTGTTGGTGGGCAAAAGTAATCAAAGAGCCAATGTATCAGCGGCTTTTCTCAATTGCGATGCTGAACGTACTCAATCCCTTAACAGGGGGGTTTACCTTGGAGACCTCCAACTCGACTTCATAGACCATATCGAAATGCTCCAATAGTGCGTCTGCAATGCGGTATGCTAGGTGCTCTACCGTGCGAGAATTGATGGCCATTTCAGCCAAAACAACTCGTGTTGCGGCCACATAATCAACCGTGTCTGAAATCTTATCGCTGTAACCGCTTTCCTCTAAATCCAGGTGCAGCACAACGTTCGTGCGAAACAAACCCAAGGAGTTTTTTTCTTGTGGCAAGCAGCCATGCCCTCCATAACTCTCAATGTCTTCAAGTATAATTTGACTCATATCAAGATAGTTTTGATAGACCGAGTTCGATGCGCGAAACACATTCATCCTGACCCAACAATGCCGCGATTCGAAACATGGATGGACCCATTCCTTGACCGGTAACAAGCAGTCTGAATATCGGCAACAACTGGCCAAGTCCAACTTCTTTCGATTCAATGTATGTGTGAAAAGCAGCGTCGATGTTCTCCTCAGAGAAGTCGTCCATCTTCCTCAATTCCTCAACCCAGCCCTGCATCAAATCGGCAGATCCTTCTTTCCATTTCTTTTGGCTTGTTTTCTCATCGTACTCCGTTGGTGCGCTGAAGAAATATTCTCCTTGAAGAATGTCCTGAACAAAAGAGGAGCGCTCTTTCATCATGTCGATCACCTCCACCAAAAAGTCGTCTCCTTGAGCGCGTTGATCGTCCCTGAGGTAAGGCTCGAGATCGGTCAAGAGCAATGTTGCATCACGTTCTCTCAAATACTGCTGATTGAACCAACGAGCTTTGTCGCCGTCGAACTTAGCTCCCGATTTACCTACGCGCTCAATCTTAAATTCTTGAACGAGTTCTTCCAAACGGAAAAGTTCGCGTTCATCGCCTGGGTTCCAACCCAAAAATGCGAGCATGTTCACAAAGGCTTCTGGGAAAAAGCCTTTTTCACGATAACCAGAAGAAATCTCTCCTGAAATTGGATCTTTCCATTCCAATGGGAAAACAGGAAAACCCAATCGATCGCCGTCGCGCTTGCTCAATTTTCCTTTTCCGTCCGGACGAAGAATGAGCGGCAAATGAGCCAACTTCGGCATTTCCCAACCAAAACATTCGTACAATTTCACATGAAGCGGCGCCGAAGGCAACCATTCTTCACCCCGGATGACGTGCGTGATGCGCATCAAATGATCGTCGACAATGTTGGCCAAGTGATAGGTCGGCATTCCGTCTGATTTGAAAATCACTTTGTCGTCGAGGTTGGAGGTGTTCACCACAACCCAGCCCCGGATCATATCTTCAAATCGGATTTCCTCATTTCGCGGCATTTTAATGCGAATCACATAAGGATCTCCGGCGTCTACGCGCGCTTGTACTTCATCGGCCGGCAAGGTCAATGAGTTCTTCATGCTCTCGCGGCTGATCACGTTGTATTGCGGACTGGCCACACCCGATGCTTTCAAGTTGTTGCGCATCTGTTCCAAATCTTCGGGAGTGTCGAATGCGATGTAAGCATGCCCCGACTCAATGAGTTGATCGGCATACGCTCGGTACATTTCTTTTCGTTCCGACTGTCGATATGGGCCACAATCGCCTGGCTTGTCGGGTCCTTCATCTGGCTCGAAACCACACCAGCGCAAAGCTTGTTTTATGTAATCCTCCGCTCCGGGAACAAACCTTGCCTGATCGGTATCTTCAATACGAAGAATGAAGGTTCCTCCGTTGTTCTTAGCAAAGAGGTAATTGTATAGGGCGGTGCGGACTCCTCCCATGTGCAGTGGCCCAGTTGGGCTTGGTGCAAATCGTACGCGTACTTGTTCCATTCGTTGACTTTTGTTGTTTTCGAGTAGCTCAAAAACGCGGCAAAGATAGAACTTAGACTAGCCAACCGACCGCAAGATTGTATGCCCAAAAATGTTGGACGAATGCGGCTGCGAAAGTTGCTACCTTTAACCTTGTAGAAGCGCGATGGCGAAGGATTTCAATAACATAACAGAACAGGTAGATGCTTTCAGAAGAAAGTACTACTCCCTGCAACTTCTAAACGGTTCCCTCTGGACCAGTGGAATCTTGCTTGCTTTGCTTCTAAGCCTCTTCAGCATTGAGTATTTTTTCTACCTCCCTGTTGCTTGGAAAACCCTTTTGTTTTACCTCTTCTTGGGTTTTGGCCTCTTCATCACCTACAAGAAAATTGTGTCTCCGATACTTTCCTACCTGAACATTCGCGCTGGTCTTTCCCGCGCTGAAGCGGCGAAAATGATTGGTTCGCGTTTGGCTCTTGACGACGAATTGACGAATGCACTTCAATTGATGTCGAAGTTGAACGACGAGGGAAAAGACTCCAGTTTGATTGAGGCAAGTCTGGAAAGTCGGGTGCGCCACTTTGGAAACTACTCCTTCCCGAAGGCCATTCCATGGTCGGAGTCCTTGCGTTTTGTAAAATACCTCGCACTTCCACTCCTTCTGATCTTTTTAATGCTTGCCGCCGCTCCTCGCCTGCTGCTCGATGGTGGTGTGCGCTTCGTTGATTATTCCCAAAGCTACCTTCCTGAGGCGCCATTTCAATTTGTGTTGGACGTCGAGAATTTGCAATGCGTTCAAAATGAAGACTTTCTTCTCAAGTTAAAAACTGAAGGTGAATATGCTCCCGATCAGGTTTTTGTGCGCTTTGGTGAGGCTGAATATTTAATGCGTTCTGAGCGTCCAGGAAGCTATCTATTCACGATTAAAAATGCTCGAGAAAACATTGAGTTCTCATTCAGTTCTGGTCGTTTTTCCTCCAAGAAATACCTCCTGAATGTACTCCCAGATCCACGCTTGAAGTCGATGCGCATTCAATTGAACTATCCGTCTTATTTAGGCCTAGAAGATGAAGAAATCCAAAATCAAGGGAACCTGTCCATTCCTGAAGGAACCGAAATTTCTTGGCTTCTTCAAACAGAAAACATCGACTGGTTGAGCTTGAGCCTTCCCGACAGTGTTTTTCTTAAAGAAAATGCTGAGTCTGGACGTGCCTACTTTGATTTCACTGCTCGTTCTAGCGGTGAGTATCGCATCGACCTTAAAAACTCGCAAGAATCGCTTAATAAGCGCCTGAGCTATTCTTTAGATGTAGTAGAAGACCGTCGTCCGGAAATACGCATGGATCGCCTCGGCGACAGCCTGAGTTTGAAGGAAATCTATTTCTCGGGCTTAATCAGCGACGATTACGGTTTACAGCAATTGAAATTCTACGCTCAGCTCGACGGTTCTCCCGGTTTCTTAAAAGAAGAAGGCATCCTCATCAATCGCAAATTGCCAAATCAACCCGTTTACCATTATTTCAATTTGGAAGAACACAACATTCGTGCAGGACAAAGCATTCGCATGTGGTTTGTCGTGTGGGACCATGACGGTGTAAATGGTTCTAAATCGAGCAAAAGCGCGGTAATTCGTCTGGAAGCCCCGAGCCTCGATGAACTCAAAAAAGCAGAACGCGCCAGTAAAGATGAAATGGAGGCTTCGATGAAAGACAAAATCGAGGATCTACAAAAATTCCAGAAAGAAATAAAAGAATTGGAGCGGCGCTTAATCGACAAGAAAGAGTTGAACTGGCAAGACAAAAAAGCTCTGCAGGACTTGATGCAAAAGCAAAAAGACCTGCAAGACTCCATGGAAAAACTTCAAAAGCAAAACAAGCAATTGAATGAGACGCGCAACCAACTTACTGAGGAAGACGAGCGCCTGTTAGAAAAGCAGAAAAAGATTGAGGATCTCTTTGAAAACCTGATGACCGATGAGATGAAAGAACTCTTTGAGGAAATGGAAAAGATGATGGAGAAACTCAATAAAGACCAGGTTCAAGAAAAGTTGAGTGAGATGAAAATGAACAACGAGGAGATGGAAAAAGAGCTCGACCGAACCCTTGAGTTGTTCAAGCAATTCGAATTTGAGAAAGCCCTTCAAGATGGCATCGACAAACTCGACGAGCTTAAAAAAGAACAAGAAAAATTAAGCGACGAAAAAGAAGAGAACGCTGATAAGCAAGATGAGCTCAATGAGAAATTTGAAGAGTTCGCGGAGGATATGAAAGACTTAAAGGAGAAAAATGAAGCCTTAGAGAAGCCCAATGAAATGGGTAATCCAGAAGAAAAATCGAAAGAAGTGCTCGATGAAATGGAGAAGAGCGCGGAGGACATGAAGTCTGGAAACAAAAAGCAGGGAAAGCAGGGTCAGAAGAGCGCGGCTGAGCAGATGCAGGAAATGCAAGATCAGATGCAATCTATGATGAATGAGATGGGTGAAGAACAAGCCGCCGAAGACTTAGAGGCCTTGCGCAGATTGTTGGAGAACCTCATTCAGCTCTCCTTCGACCAAGAGGGAATCATCGATCAATTGGATGGGATTTCAGGAAAGGACCCGCGCTTTGTAGAACTCGCTCAAGAGCAGAAAAAACTAAAAGACGACTCCCAAGTAGTTGCTGATTCCTTGTATGCTTTGAGCAAACGCGTTGTGGCACTTGAAGCCACCATCAATAAGGAGATGAATGAAATCAACAAACGGGTCGAAAGTGCCATTTCCCTGCTCTCCGATCGCCGGTCTCGAGAAGCTCAAAAAGAGCAACAATTCGCCATGACGGGTATGAACAATTTGGCGCTCATTTTAGACGAAAGCATACAGAACGCTCAGATGCAATCCGCTCAAAAACAGTTCGGTAGCGGTAAATGCAGCAAGCCGGGCAGCAGTCCTTCGGCTGGAAGTTTGAAGAAAATGCAAGAGGCTTTGAACAAACAGATGGAAGCTCTGAAAAAGCAAATGGAGGGGGAAAAGAAAGGCCCAACTCCGGGCGGTAAAAAACCTGGAGAAACAGGTCAAGGCGGCACTGGAAGCAGTGGTCAGCACAGCGAGCAGCTTTCGAAACTAGCGGCCAAACAATCAGCCATTCGGAATGAGTTGAGACGCTTAAAAGAGAGCATGCGAGATGGTCAAGGAAAAGGAGAAATGCAGAAGCTCGAAAAAATGATGGAGGATACAGAGCGTGATTTGATTACCAGACAACTATCTTTGGAAACCATCAAGCGTCAGGAAGAGATTTTAACGCGCTTATTGGAGTCTGAAAGATCTGAAAGAGAACGAGATTTTGAAGAAGAAAGACAAGCCCGCGAGGGAAAAAAGAACGAAAAAAGAAACCTTTTCGACCTTGATGAGTATATTAAACTCAAGGAAAAAGAGAATGAGCTTTACCGCACCATTCCCCCTAAGTTGAATCCATACTACAAGAAGAAGGTCTCTGAATACCTAAACAAATGAGCGAACCTCATACGTCTTTAAAACAACTGGAATTTCCTTCTGACCCAACTCAATTGCTTGAAGTTGATCGCTTCTTCGAGGACCTTTTTGAACGTGAGAATCTATCTGAAGAATTGCACGGAAACGTATCCGTTTCGATTTCCGAAGCAGTGAACAATGCCATTCTCCATGGCAACAAAAGCGACCAGTCTAAACTCGTTCGCCTTAATGTCAACCTGGATGAAAACGAGCTTGCCATTGAGGTGATTGACCAAGGTTCAGGATTCGATTACGACAACCTTCCCGACCCAACGGCCCCTGAAAACTTGGAAAAAGAAACTGGCCGCGGCATCTTTATCATCCGCAATTTGAGCGATGAACTCGAGTTTGAAGATGAAGGGAGAATCATGCGCATGCACTTCTCTCTGAAGTAAGATGTCCAGCATTAATTTTTTCAACGAACTCCCTACCTACACTTTTGAAAATAAGACCGCCTGGTCTGAATGGCTCATTGCCTGCGCGAAAGAAGAAGGATACGACCTCAGTATGCTGAACATCATTGGCATGTCGGATGAACAATTGCTTCAAATCAACCAAGAGTACCTCAAGCACGACACCCTGACCGATGTAATTACATTCCCTCTTTCCATCGGCAAAGAAATCGAAGGTGAAATCTATTTGAGCATCGAACGTGCTCAAGAAAACGCTTCTCAACTTGCTCTAGCACTTCAAGACGAAGTCTGTCGTCTAACCATTCATGGTCTTCTTCACCTTATGGGCTATACAGATAAAACACCAGAGGATAAGGCCGTCATGACCTCAAAGGAGGATTATTACCTAACTTCGCGGACTTTTTAGTTTCACGTGAAACCCTATGTTTCCTAAGTACGATCTTATAGTAATTGGTGCCGGCCACGCAGGATGCGAAGCAGCTGCTGCCGCCGCAAACCTCGGTTCGAAGGTCCTGATGATCACCATGGACATGAGTCGCATTGCGCAGATGTCGTGCAACCCAGCCATGGGTGGCGTCGCAAAAGGCCAAATCGTTCGTGAAATTGACGCCCTAGGTGGCTTTTCCGGCATCGTAAGCGATAAATCAGCCATCCAGTTCCGGATGCTCAACCGCTCCAAAGGACCCGCAATGTGGAGCCCGAGAACACAAAACGACCGCATGCTCTTCCACTTAGAATGGAGAAAGATTCTGGAGCAAACAAAAAACCTAGACTTCTGGCAAGACATGGCTGTTGGATTTGTCGTGAAAGGAGATAAGGTTGTTGGCGTTAAAACTTCCATGGGAATTGAAATTCATTGCGCTTCTGTTGTAGTCACCAGTGGTACCTTTTTAAATGGCACCATCCACATCGGTGATCAACAGTTTGGCGGTGGAAGAATTGGTGAAAAAGCCAGTTTTGGAATCACAGAACAACTAGTGGATTTAGGTTTCGAAAGTGGACGAATGAAAACAGGAACCCCGCCAAGGGTTGATGGACGAAGTTTAAATTTCAGTAAAATGGAAGAGCAAAAGGGCGACGAAAACTCCGCAAGCTTTTCTTACACCTCAAAAGAACGAATGCCAGAGCAGCGTTCTTGCCACATCACCTACACCAATCCAGAAGTACACGAACTGCTGAAAGAAGGATTCGATCGTTCACCTATGTTCAACGGACGAATTCGAGGAACTGGGCCTAGATACTGCCCTTCCATCGAAGACAAAATCGACCGTTTCGCGGAACGAGACCGCCATCAGATATTCGTAGAACCCGAAGGTTGGGATACGGTAGAAATTTACGTCAACGGCTTTTCTACAAGCCTGCCTTTGGATGTACAAACCAACGCGATTCGTAAGATTGAAGGATTCGAAAAGGCCAAGATGTTTCGTCCTGGTTACGCCATCGAATACGATTACTTTCCACCAATTCAACTGAAGCACAGTCTTGAAACCAAGAGTATTCAAAATCTGTATTTCGCTGGACAGATCAACGGCACCACTGGTTACGAAGAAGCGGCATGCCAAGGCTTAATGGCCGGCATCAATGCACACCAAAAAGTCCGCGGGCTGGATCCATTTGTACTCAGCAGAGACGAAGCTTATATCGGTGTTCTCATCGACGACCTCATCACCAAAGGCACGGAGGAGCCGTACCGCATGTTCACTTCTCGGGCTGAGTTTCGCATTCTCCTACGTCAAGACAATGCCGACGTTCGCCTTACGCCTAGAGCATTTGAACTCGGGCTTATTGGAGAAAAACGCTTCCAAGATTTCCAGGAAAAAGATCGAGAAGTAAACTCGCGATTGAAGCAATTGAATGAACAAAGCGTGGATTTAGATAAGGCCAACGAAGTGCTTTTAGAGAAAAAATCTGCTCCTATAAAACAGAAGCTCAAAGCTGCAACTTTGATTCCGCGGCCCGAACTTCACATCGAAGATGTTCGTCGAATGCATCCAAATCTTGAGCGGGTAGGGGAGAATGATTTCGAAGATCAACAGATCGAAGAATCTGTTGAAATCCGATTAAAGTATCAGGGTTACATTGATCGTGAAAAAGATCTCGCCGACAAACTCCATCGTTTAGAAGATGTAATCATCCCAAAGAATTTTGCCTATTCTGAATTGAATGCGCTTTCTAGTGAAGCACGAGAGAAACTTCAGAAGGTTCAACCCGAATCGCTCGGACAAGCTTCAAGAATAAGTGGCGTGAGTCCGGCAGACATTTCTGTGCTCCTCGTCCGCATGAAACGATAGTTTCACGTGAAACAAGTCCAAATAAGCTGATTTCGCGGCTTTAGACACCTCTCTGGTTATACAACCCTCAGAAAACACAAAAAGCCCGCTGGGGGCCTCTGTGCTTCTTGGTGTTATGTGTTGGTTAATTCATTGGTAATCAACCTTGTGCGCTCGGAAGGACTCGAACCCTCAACCATCAGAGCCGAAATCTGATATTCTATCCAGTTGAACTACGAGCGCAAGGCGGCAAATGTAACTTTTCTTGCTTTTTCAAATTCCTGTATAAACAATAAAAGAGCCCGTTCTCTGTTAGCTACTTTTGCAGCCTCAATGAAACAATTTATTTTCTTACTTCTTCTGTTCAACGCATCAAGCTCATTCGCACAGAGAAACGCCATCGGTACTTTTTTCGATCACCTTCCATATAAACAAGGACAACAATTAGAAATCCTTGGGACGAAGGTTTACTGCCAAAGTGGTCCGGGGCTGTTCGCATACGACAACGAAGACAAAAGCATTGAACGTTTGAACACTATTTCTGGACTCACGGAAATGGGCGTCTCATGTATTTCAGCGCACGAAGCAAGCGGTACACTCGTCGTTGGTTACTCTTCTGGAAACCTAGATTTCATAAGTGGAAATGAGATTCTGAACCGGGCCGACATCATTCGCGCTAACATCATTTCCAACAAAGGCATCAACTCCATCCACTTTTATGGTGATACCGCTTTCATATGCACTGGATTCGGTTTAGTGCTTTACAGCATGACGAAAACCGAGGCCCTTGGAACCATCCTCGTAGGTCCAAATGAATCGTATCAAAACCTCCAATCATCCATGGTTTTTCAAGATACCATCTACGCATCGAGCTCCACAGGAATTTGGCAAGCCCCCATCTCATCCGACCTTTCCGACTTTCGCTCTTGGGTTAAGGACTCCAACTCTATCAACTTTAATGTCAACGCGCTCTTCTCCTTTAACAACGAACTCTACATCAACGCAGAAGGCTTCTCTTTCCAGTCTGATACTGTCTATCGAAAATCAGGTTCAACTTGGGAATACTTCGACCTTTTAAGCAACGAAACGAACTCATCTTTTAAAGTTTATTCAGACCTGCTTCTTGTATCACAAAGCACCGCTGTCGAGGTTCTAGATAAGAACTGGAACAACGTCCGTAGGGTCTTTGATTATCAATCAAACATAACCCCCGCCCCCCGAGACGCCGCTTGGGATGCTGTAAACAATACGCTGTGGGTTGCTGACTTTAACCAGGGTTTGGTTAAGAGCAACGACCCTTTCAACAATGAGATCCTAACTCCTAGTAGCCCCGCAACAGCAAGTAGCCAAAGTGTTTTCTCAATCGGGGAGCGGGTAATGGTCGCCGCAGGAAGTAGAACGAACAACTGGCTCAATACCTTCAGCGCTCCGCACGTATTCATACTAGAAGAGAACAAATGGTCTGGCTTGAATGTGTTTACTGTAAACGCTCTCGCCACTGTCAACGACTTAATCGATGTTACCTCCTTCGACGGCGACAATATTTACGTCGCCTCCTATGGTGGTGGTCTACTTCATTTCAAGGAGGATCAACTCCTTGAAACTTTCGACAACCGAAATTCGAGTCTTCGCAACATTGTTGGCGACTCAACTTATGTCGCCATCAGTGGTTTGGATTTTGACTCCGACGGCAACCTTTGGGTTGGAAACTCACGATCCTTGGCCCCCTTGCACGTGCGAACAGTAGATGGTGAATGGGCCCAAATGCCCGTCACGGGGTTCTCTTCTTCCGATTTTAGCGGTAGACTCATGCACACTTCTTGGGGACATGTTTGGTTGAGCCTACCGAAACGAGGCATCCTGGTATACGACTACAACAACACTCCTTTGGAGACCGACGATGACCAATACCGCTTTCTCTCAAAAGGCGCGACTTCAGGAAACCTTCCAAGTCTTGAAGTCGAGTTTATGGCTGAGGATGAAAACGGAGAAATCTGGATCGGGACGAACCTTGGCCTCCGCGTATTCTTCAGTCCGCGAAGGGTTTTCGACGGTGGTACTCAGGGCGACGCCAGTGAAATTCTCTTTCAACAAGAGGGTTATACTGAGGTTTTGTTTGACCAGGAAAGTATTACGGGGATTGTCATTGATGAGGCAAACAGAAAGTGGATTGGAACCCAAAACTCAGGCCTTTTCCTCCTTTCCGCAGATGGAAAAGATCAAATTCACAACTTCACCCAGCGCAACAGTCCACTCTTTTCGGATCGCATCATTTCGCTTGGCCTCATGGACCCAACGGGCGAGTTGTTCATTGGAACAGACAAAGGAATGTTGTCCTACAAAAGCGAGGCAACAAGCCCTTTTGCAGAAATGGAAAACCTCTACGTTTACCCAAACCCAGTTAAACCCAAGCACGCTGGCTTGATTGCTATAAAGAATTTAAGCGACGGTGCTGATGTGCGTATAGTTGACGCTTCCGGCGCTTTGATTTACCAAACTACCGCCATGGGTGGTCAGGCTACTTGGGATGGGCGTGACAACAATAGGAGGGATGCCGCCAACGGTGTCTATCTCGTCCTTGCCTCCAGTCCGGATGGATCCATTCGTGGTAAAACCAAAATTCTCTTGGCTCGCTAAGTCATGCTGCATTCCGACGAGGGCTTCATTCTGAACCGAAAAGCATACGGCGACACTGGCTTCATTCTAAACATCTTTACCCGATCGCATGGAAAACGTGCCTTTTTCATTCAAGGAGTTCGAAAAAAGAAGAAGGGAAGTGCGGCTTTATTCCAAGCCTTTAACCTCATTCAGTTCACGCATTACGACGGAAAGGGAAGTCTTCTTCGCATGAAAGACCCACAAGTTCATCCGCAGCTTGTACAACTCTACGACTCTCCACCTCGAGCCTTCATACTTCAATTTTTAGCCGAGCTTTTTAGTGAAATCCTTCACGACCAAGAAGAGCACACGGTCTTGTTCGATGCTTGTAAACATCAACTCATTACAGAACTCAAAGAAGAAAAATTCAACCCAAACCTCCATCTTCAGCTTTTCTGTAAACTTCTTTTCTCTTTAGGAATATCTCCCCAGCTTCCAGACGAGATTAATGGCAAATGCTTCAACCTCATAGAGGGTGAATTTCAAACACGACTTTCAGATTCACACATTCTCATGTCCGGTGAAAACTCGCGCTACTTCTATCAATTTTTAAAGGAATCACAGCTGGATGAGATCGATGGAAAACATCGGCTTTCCTTAGTGAATGATTTATTGAAATACCTCGACGCTCAGTGTGAGTGGTTCCGGGGTACTAAATCGCAAAATGTTCTTGGTGAAATCTTATAGTTCCTGCGAATTCAAACGCCAATCGTAGTCGAGGAACTTAATGTCTGCATCTAAAGAGAACTCAACATTGCTGTACTTCTGAAGGAATTCTGGAATGCTTTGTCCGTCCTCGAAATCGCCGCCAAACCAACTGAAGATCTTCGAAAGTCGAAGTTCATCTTCTAGAAAGTCATTCTTACTGCGGTCGTTCACGAAAAGCACCACCTGCTCCCCTAGCTGTTTTTCGAGTTTACTCGCTGTGTAGGCCTCTCCACGTAATTGAGGACAACTCATTGAAGCGCAATTAATGGCGAAGTGTATTCGCGGTTCTTTAAAATGGGATCGCAGGATTCCGTGTTCAATATTGTTGAGTGAATAAACTCGGTCTTCAATTCGGATGAAATCAACATCCCAAACAGAATTTACAAAAGGAATGGCTCCTGCAATGTCGCGTATGGACTCTAATGGATAGTGACGAAGCACAATCTGAATGGTAAACGAATTGTAAGCGTTGATCCAATAAGCCAACTGCTCTTCCTCCGTCCAAAAAGCATCGTTTGGGTGATTTTTGGAAAGCAGTTTTAAATAATCGTTCAGGCTCAGGCTGTCTGCTTGAAATGCTTTGTAATTCACAAAACCCTCTGCATCTACATGTTTTTCAAGAAGCAATGTCCAAGCAGTATGGTCTATTGGTTTGGTTGTGGATATTTGTTTGTCTTCGGGAAAACACGAACTTAAACTCAGCACCAAAACACATGAAATCAGCCACCTTGTCAACATGCTCCAAAGCTAATTAAGGCCTACAAGTCTTTGGTCTTCTCTCCGACCTTAATCACCTTTTCCCGGTGCTGCCGAACCCTCCTTTTCCGCGGGTGGAATCTTCTAGCTCGTCTGTTTTATGCCATTGAATGCGCTCATAGCGCGCCACCACCATCTGTGCGATGCGCTCTCCATCTTCAACGCGTTGCGTTTCTCCCGAGAGATTCACAAGTAAAACCTTTATTTCTCCTCGATAATCAGCGTCTATGGTTCCTGGGCTGTTGAGCACGGTTAATCCCTGCTTGTATGCCAAACCTGAGCGTGGTCTAATTTGAGCCTCTGTTCCTTCTGCCAACTGGATGAATAAACCCGTAGGTATTAAACTTCTCTCAAGAGGTTTTAATTCAATCAGCTCATCGATGTTGGCGCGAAGATCCAATCCTGCCGCATGCTCGGTTCCATATTCAGGAAGTGCATGTTTCGATTTATTGATGACTTTAACTTCCAAAATTCAGTCGTTTTAATAATCCTTCTTTCCAAACATTCCAGATGATGTATGCGATCAAAAGACTTGTTTTTAAGGTGTAATCAATGTAGTCGTTTCCTGTTTCAAGAACCATGGATAACACCCACAATCCAAGAAAAATTGAAATGTTGAGAACGATTTTCGGCACGTCGTACGGAATTGGATAGTACTTCTTTCCAAGCCAAAAAGAAACAAGTACCATACTTCCATAACAGATTAAGGTGGTCCAAGCACTTCCTAAATAACCCAAGGAGGGAACGAGTAGGAGATTGAATACAATGGTGATTATTGCCCCGAATACTGCGATGTAAGCGCCCATAATGGTTTTATCGGAGAGTTTGTACCAAATGGATTGGTTGTAGTAGATGCCTAAGCAAATGTTCGCCATCAACAGAATGGGAACAATCTTCAAACCTTCCCAATAAGCTTCATTTGGAATGAAGTATTTCAACACATCTAAGTAATACATCACCCCGAGGAAAATAATTCCACAAACTGCTACAAAGAGATTCATGACAACAGAATAAATTGTTCCTGAATCTTTATCCGTCGACTGACTAAAAAAGAAGGGTTCAGCCGCATACCGAAAGGCTTGAATGAATAGACTAATGATGATGCTGATTTTATAACAGGCCCCATAAATTCCCAACTGGCTCAGTGCCGCGGTTGTTCCTATTTCCTCGAAAAGAAGACGTTTTAAAATGACTCGATCTAGAGTTTCATTCACAATTCCTGCAAGACCAGCAAAAAGTAGGGGAGAGGTGTATAAAAGCATTTGTCGTAGAAGTGGGTAGGACGCTTTTGCTTTATCTCCAAGAATTTGGGGCAACACCAAAAGGAACTTCACAATCCCCGAGATGAGGTTGGAAATGAATACATAACCAACACCAATTTCCGGATTGTATAAATTATCGATGAACCAGTTGTGTTCCCCCGCAGCATATGCACTTATGCAGTAGTAAACGAACAATACATTCAGGCCAATATTCACCAGAATACTAACGATGTTCACTGAGGCAAAACGAACCGCTCTGTTTTGAGAACGAAGCTTTGCTAAGGGAATGGAGCTGATGGCATCAAGTCCGACGATGATGGCAAACCACACAACATATTCACTATGATCGGGATATTGCAACCAATCCGCGATGGGTTGATTGAAGAACAGCGCAACTGCAATGAATAAAACGCTGGTAGAGAGAATGGAATATAAAACAGTTGCATAGACGCTCCCTCCATCAATTCCCTTCTTATTCAGGAAACGAAAGAAAGTGGTTTCCATTCCGTAAGTCAACAGAACCACAAGAAACGCCACATAAGCATACATCTCTGTAATGACTCCATATTGATCGGTGGTGTATCTGAGCGTGTGAAGAGGAACCAATAAATAGTTCAAAAAACGACCGAGAATACTGCTCAGTCCATAAATGGCTGTTTGGCCTGCGAGCTTCTTGAGTTTGTTGGTAGTCGTCATCATCCGGTGGTGAATCAAAACTAACTCAGCTACATCCCGAATATTTCTTTCTTCGCAGCTTTTACTAAAACGTTTTCAACCTGAAAACTGCCGAAAGGTTAAGTTTATTCTCCCTTTCTTATTGCTCTGCTTTGGAATGCTGTGTTCGGTCTTCTTTTGAGCATCCCCCTTCATTATTAAAAGTGATCCCGAGTTGAGTTCCACTTTATAAATCAACTTCTTAGTTGATTTATTTCTAAATTTTATATTTCGTGATTCTCCGAAGGAAATAGAGGCAATTAAACTTCCTGGTATATGTACCGATTCATCGTCGGAATGCCAACCCATACTGTCTTGGCCGTTGCGATAGTAATTTCCAAGAACCGCATTAAACTTAATTCCGATTCGTTCCTCGAGTTCTTTAACTATTTCCTTTAGAGAAGAAGAGAGATGAATGTCTTGGGCGGGGTTTACTTTGCTTGAGTATTTGTAGTCGACATCTCCGTAGTAGCACGTTAGACGGGGTTCCTCCATTGTCCTTCCAAACAAGCGAACGAAACCTTGTTTCCAATTCAATTCTTCCTTCAATAAATGATAGAATCGATCCGCCTTTTCTAACGAATAGAACTCTGGCTTAAAATCAATCTCTAGAAGGGAGTTCTCAACTTTTTGGCTTGATGGTTTTTCCATTCAACTTTCTTTCATCGCCTCGTTTGTAGTCTATTTCAAGCATCAATTGTCCGTCGTCATAGTAACGTTTCCAACGTCCATTTTTTTCACCAGAAACGTACTTACCTTCGAGTCGTTTCATTCCATTCTCATAATAGTACGTATGCTTTCCAGTATCCAAACCTCCTTCGTAAGAACCCTCAAAAAACTTATTTCCGTTCTCATATTCAGAAAGCCAATCACCTTCCTTTTGCCCAGAAGAATAATTTCCTTTTTCCCAATGATCTCCAATACTATATAACCATACTCCTTCTTCTAGACCATTGATGAATTCACCTTGAACAACAACTTTCCCAGTATCGTTGTACTCAATGTATTGTCCATCCTCGACCCCCCTACGAAACTCTTCCGTTCTCTTCACAGCTCCATTTTGAAAATACCAAGTCCACAATCCATTCACGAGTTCCTCTTCCATATAGGTCCCTTTTTGCTCGAGATTTCCGTTCTTAAAGTAGAATTTCCATTCACCAAAACGCAAGCCGTCCTTGTATTCACCCTCCGCCCGAAGTAAGCCATCTTCGTATGTATATTCTTTCCACGGACCTTGCTTTATCCCGTCCGTATCAGTCAAACCTTCACCTAAGATTTTACCAAGTTTATATAATTTAGATTCGATGATTTTACCTGTCCTGTCATACTCAATCGACAATCCCTCCAACAATCCTTCACGATACGTTCGGAAGCTTTTCATTTCTCCATTGTCCCACTTTTCATATACAAAGTCTAGAACTTGGATTTCTGAGGCTGTCTTGTCAAGCTCACCGTCTTCGAACTTCTCTGTCCTAAGAACCTCTCCCTTTTTATTGAATTCTTTGAAGTATCCATCGCGTTTGTTATCCCGGTAAATACCTTCTGTTTTCACGGTTCCATCGGCATAGAACTCTTTCCATTTTCCCTGCTTTTTACCGGACTTATCTTTTCTGTTGATGTACTCCCTAGAATAGACAACGTCTTTCTCGTAAATGGTGATGGTGATGATGTTACCTTTCTCATCCAGTTCAAACGAGCGACCGTTGCGACGTCCTTTAAGGTAGGGGATGTTCTCCTTTACTTTCCCCGATTCATAATAGATCAAGCTTTCTCCTTCAAGAACATCGTTTTCGTAATGATCGATTTGACTTATAAAACCCTCTTTGGTATAGGTTTCTGCTCTACCGTTTCTTTTGTCGCTCTTGTAGGAAATAAGTTTTGTTAGAATTCCATCTTCAGAATAAAACTTCCATTTTCCTGTGAGCTGATGATATAGTCGATTGCCCTCCGATTTGATATTTCCGTTTGGGTAGTAGGTTTTCCAAAAACCCTCTGGCTTACCATTTTTGAACTTTCCTTCACTCGCAATTTCTCCTGTCTCGTGGTAAAATTTGTTGTAGCCATTCGGGTCGATTTCATCTTGGGCAAAGAGACGAAACACTGACAAACAAAACAAGGAAATGAGAATAATCCGCATGTTCAATTATGAACTACTTAGTAATTATAATTAATAATTTATAAGAAGAAATTACTATTACTATTAGGACTGTGAATATGTTCAAAGGCAATCATCTTTCTTCTTGCTAATGTTACTTATCTATACTTAACAACACGCAATAAACAACTTGTGTTTTGTAAGTCCTTTTGCATCAACGCTATTTCATCGCTGTTCACAATTGCTGACATTTACTCATTAACACGAAATGCGCATAAGTATTTTGCATGAAGTAACTCATTTCCTGTTTATAAGATAGAGATAATGAAGTAGTTAATTGTAGTGCTCATGTCAAAGAGAAATTGGATGTATAAATAGTTGAATAAAAAAAGAACAATCAATCAGAAGATGTGAGCAGATACACACGGCTTATTCATAAGTTAGAGTTCATAAATTTGATTTTTAAAACACAGTAAAAAGCACGAAGCGATGAAGATATTTCTGGGAAGTGATCATGCGGGTTATGAGTTGAAATCATACTTAATTACGGAACTTAAAAAATTGGGTTATACCTTAATAGATAAAGGTCCAGGAAGCCCCGATAGTGTAGATTACCCAGATTTTGCTCACCCTGTGGCGGAAGAGGTAGAATCAAATTCAGGAAGTTTAGGCCTGTTGATTTGCGGAAGTGGAAATGGAATCAGCATGTCTGCAAACAAACACCAAGGCATTCGTTCTGCCATTGCCTGGAATGAAAAAGTAGCCGCTCTAGCACGACAACACAACGACGCAAATATTTTATCTCTTCCCGCAAGGTTTGTCGAAAAAGAACAAGCATTAAGCATCGTGCGCGCATACTTAGAAGCGGAATTTGAGGGCGGTCGGCACCAAAGAAGAGTGAGTAAGATTTCCATATAAAGTGCGGGCCTGGGCGATTGTTTTTCTTCTTTTCAGCTCAATAATTAGCCTCAGCTATAGCCAAGAAGCAAACAACTATCTCTTTTCCTTTTACAATTTAGAAAACCTCTTCGACACCAAAGACGACAGTCTAACGCGTGATGAAGAGTTCACACCAGAAGGGGCTCGATTCTGGACCGAGAGTAAGTTTCAACGAAAAATTTCTCGCCTTAGCAGCAGCATATTAAGCATCGGGGAGTGGCAATCCGTTGATTTACTTGGTGTTTGCGAAGTTGAAAACGCATATGTGTTAAACCAACTCCTTGAAAGAGGGGGGTTAAGTAAATTGGATTACCAGGTCGTTCATTTTGAGTCGCCCGATCGGCGTGGAATTGACGTGGCTTTAATTTACCGAAACAATCGTTTAACCTTCATAGGAGCGGAAAACAAGAAAATTCAACTTGAAGGAAGAGATGACTTTCGAACGAGAGACATACTTATTTGTCAGTTCGAAGTGGACGGGCGCACACTCTTTGTATTGGTAAATCATTGGCCGTCGAAATACGGGGGTGCGATGGCAACCATTCCGCTCCGCAATGGGGTGGCCCACATTTGTGCAGCACTTGTCGATAGTTTAAAACAGAGCAACCCGAAGGCTTCTGTGATGCTTATGGGAGATTTTAATGCAGAACCTCAAGAGGAGTGCATGAATATTTTAGAGAGTGAAGCGAAGCTTAAAACGAGCTTCAATTCCGAGGGACAAGGCAGTAATAAGTATCAAGGACAATGGTCTTTGATCGATCGTATTTTCATTGACAAGAATTTCGAGAAAGACTTTAGTCTAAACCGGTCTGGGGTTCATAAAGTCGAAATGCTTTTGGAGGCAGACGAAAAGTTTTTGGGTGAAAAGCCGAAGCGGTCTTTTCAAGGCTTCAAATACATGGATGGATACAGCGACCACCTCCCGGTATTCATAGAGTTCAACCCCCGGCCTTAGGTAGGTTTTGTGGGAAAAAATGAACATCCCTTTGAGGGAAAGGAATGCGGATGCCTTCTTCTCTAAAACGTTGATCGATTCGGAAGCGAATATCACTTTTCACCTGCTCAATACGCCAGAGTGTTTCCGACCAAAACATGAGCTCAAAGTCTAGGGAAGAATTCCCAAAATCTTGAAAACGAACAAAAGGCTCTGGGTCAGAGGCCACCTTTTGATGTGCGCTTGCACATTCGACAAGAATTTTTTCAACGAGCTGAGTATCTGAGCCGTAAGCCACCCCAACAGATACCATAAAACGGGTTTTCTTGTTTTCTTCACTCCAGTTGATTACGTTGGTGTGAAGGAGTTTTGCGTTGGGAACAATCACGGTAATATCGTCGCGCGTTTTTAGCTTAGAAGTTCTGATATTGATGTCTTTTACTTGTCCAACAATCCTCTCCATTTCAATGATGTCGCCAACTTCAACGCTGCGCTCAAAGAGGATGATGAAGCCAGATATAATGTCTCTAAACACATCTTGTAAGCCCAAACCGATTCCGACAAAAAGCGCTGCAGAAGAAGCGATGAGGATTGTAACGTCAATACCTAAGGTTTGCAGAATAAGGACTAAAGCAATCGTGTAAACGATGTATTTTATGATTTGACTCAGGGCATATTCCTTTCCAGAATCCAACCACTTTCGTTTTTTCTGACTTCTACGTAGAAAGACTTTTACGAGAACATTAATGAGCCGTGTTAGTCCAATAATCAGAACGATGGAGAGCAAGTGGGTAACCGTGAAGTTCACACCATTGATGGTAAACAGACTGAATTCAACAATTTCTCTTAAGCTCATATTAATGCATTATTACCCTACCCAGCTCTTTACCAATTTGTGTTTTTACTGAGTCGAGGGTTCTTTTTCGCTCAAGTAAAGAAGTGAGCTCTTCTTTGTTTTCGTAGGCAAGGGTAAGTTCTTTTTGGAGCTCATCAATCATCTGCTCAACCCTTCGTTCTTTAAAAGCGTAGAGAGCACCATAGACGGCTTTGCGCAACTTCTGATCTTCTTGCTTCACGAAGATGTTTTTCTTCTTCCAATCGTGCAGCTCATATTGAAGGTTTACGAGCTCTACAATTGCGTTGCGCACATTTTCCTCACTTGAGTTAAGAAAGACGTTCATATCAACCCCTAAACCTTGATCTATGCGGGTACAAAGTTCTTGATAGATTTTAGCATGAACCGGATCTTCCATTTGAAGCTTGTCGCTCTGGAGTTCTTGAACAATAAAATTTGGTAAAGCGATGTCTTCAAAGGCTTCTTCTTCGGAATCTTCAATTCGAACAGGAATGAATTTGTCAGAATGATTGAAGATGATTCTTAAAAGGTCCCTTTCCTGATAATAGGAGGACTTTGAATCGGCGGCGTCAAATTGATGCGGACTGGGATGTTCCTGAGAGGTTTCAATAGGAGCCTGGTATGTACCACCAGCAGCACGGTTGTTGTCGTTAAACAGTTTTTTTCGCTGTTTGTTGAGTTCCAGCACAAGAACACGCTCCTCCATGTTGAGGATGTTTGCGCATTCTTTGGTATAAATTGATCGCTTTAAGTGGTCGGGGATGAGCGCAATGCTGTGAACGATGCTCTTAATGGCCTCCGCACTTTTGAGGGGGTCCCCTTTAATTTCTTGGAAAAGCAAGCGAGACTTAAACAACATGAAGTCTTCAGTATGCTTCGTCATGTACTCCTCTATTTCCTCGGAGGAATTGTTACGCGCAAAAGAGTCAGGGTCTTCACCCTCCGGGAGCAACAGTACCCGTGCGTTTAGACCTTCTTGGAGAACAAGGTCGATTCCTCGGAAAGAGGCTTTTACACCCGCCGGGTCGTTGTCGAAAACGAGGGTGATGTTCTGAGAATACCGACCAATGAGGCGAATTTGATCAGGCGTTAAACTAGTACCCGAGGAAGCTACTGCATTTTCAACCCCAGCCTGGTGAAGAGAAATTACATCGGTATAACCCTCAACAAGCAAACAAGCGTCTTTCTTGCTTATTGCAGACTTTGCGAAGAACAGACCGTACAGCACGCCACTCTTGTGGTAGATTGGGGTCTCTGGGCTGTTGAGGTATTTAGGAACGTTTTTATCTGACCGAAGTGTGCGAGCCCCAAAGCCAATGCACCTTCCAGAAAGGTTGTGTATAGGAAATACAACCCGAGCTCGATAAGTGTCGGTGAGCTGTCCTTGACGCTCTTTAACCAAGCCGAGGGTTTCAAGATATTCGAGTTTGTACCCGCGGTCTTTGGCGGCTATGATTAATGGATTGCCATTTTTCGCGTTGTAGCCCAGTTTAAAGCGGTCTATAGTCTTTTGCGAGAAGCCACGTTCTAAGAGGTAACTTTGACCAATTGCTTTTCCCTCACCATCTTTAAGAGAGTCTGCGAAGAATTCTTCAGCAAAGGCATTGACCAAATACAAGCTTTCTCGTTCGTTGGCTTGTTCTTGTTCTTCAGCACTGAGCGGTCGTTCTGGAACCTCGATGTTGTAGCGCTTAGCCAACCACTTGAGCGCTTCAGGGTAGGTCATTTGCTCATGCTCCATCAAAAAGGTGACGACGGTTCCACCTTTTCCTGAACTGAAATCTTTAAAAATTTGCTTCGATGGCGAAACGATGAAGCTGGGTGACTTTTCTGTTGTGAAGGGACTGAGCGCCTTTAGGTTCTGACCCGCTCGTTTGAGGTTTACGAAATCAGCAAGAACCTCCTCGATGCGAGCAGTTTCCATGATTTGACTTACGATTTCAGGAGGGATCATATATCTTCCAAAGTACAAAAAAACCCCGTCAGACATGTGCCTAACGGGGTCCTAATCTTATTGTGTTTGCTTTTATCTTGCTACCACAAATCTTTCTGTGCGTTGCTCGCCATCAACTAGCATTTGTACGAAGTATACTCCGCTTTCAAGCTTGTTAACGTTAAGCTGCACGCCGTTGTCTGTTGACGTTGCATTCCAATCATTTGCGTCAACACTTTGTCCAAGTGCGTTTACAATTGAAAGGTTAGATGCAGCAACTGAGATGTTCACAAAATCTGAAGTTGGGATCGGGCTGATACCAATTTCAGTTTTTTCAACATTAGCCAAACCTGTTGATTTAGCATCCCATACACGTAGGTTGTCGAAGTACAATGAATTTCCACCAGAGTTACGAGCACCAACTAAACGAAGGATTACTTCACCTTGTCCTTGAAGGTATTCAGCGTCGATTTCAGCAGTTGCCCACTCATCTTCTTCTGGGTAGAACCATGCTCCGTTTACACGACCAGCAGTTTCTAAATCATCACCTGATTTTGCCCAAGCGTCAATCCAAGTGCTACCGCAGTTGGTAGAAATTTGAAGTTTGAAAGAAGCATCGCTAGATGAATTTTCGTTGGCATAAGCGTAGTCGAAAGAAATCTTTACGTCTTCATTGTTGCTTAGGTCGAGCTTGTCGTAGTAAAAAGCACCAATTTCACCATCCGCCCAATCGTAGAAGTCGAAGCGGAAAGAGTTGTCACTTTCTCCATATGCACCTAAGTCTTGGCTTACACCACCTTGGTCTTTATCAACTACCATATAGTCATTGGTTCCACCAGACTCATCGCGGTGAGCGTCATCGATTTCTAGATCTCCACGGCTGTAGCTTTCAAAATCTTCTTCAAGCTCAGTGTCGAAGGTTCCTGTGTTCACAGTGTATAAATAATCGATGCTACCCATGTTGTTCGCAGAGTTTGTATCGATCAATCCATTTCCTTGATCATCAACGATGTTTGTTGGCGCTCCGTAAGAAACCTTACTTACTCCACCAGGAAGTGTTGCGCTATTAAAGGTTACAGTAGTACTTCCACCAGTGGCTAGAGTACCAGAAAAGCTTTTCGTTGTTGCTGTTCCATTTAAGTAGAAAGAAACATCAAAAGCAGAAATGGTTTTGTTGAAGTTGTTAGTTACAGTAACTTCTGGAGTAGCATTGTAATCACAATAGTCGCCATTTGGAGTTGTGTTGCTTGTCATCGACAAGTCAGTAGTAACACCTGGAGGAAGGGCAACAGCTGTTTCAGCACCGCTGTAGATGTTGTTTCCACTTGCACTCGCAACAAAGGCAACAAGTTTCAACTTGTGCTTTTCAAGAATAACACCTCTTATGTCTGCTGGAAGAGTGATTTGGTAACTCTTCGTGTAGAGAGATGTTGCAGTAGTAGCGTTGATAACCTCACCTGAAGGTCCGTTGTCGTTTAAAACCATACGGAGCATGTGTGCGTGGTTGTAATCACCATTAGGTAAGATTTGTTCTGGGTAGAAGTTTGCAGCCCCTGTCTGTGGACCAGGTAGGTCATCCTGAAGGAGGTAAACAAACAATTTGTTCGTAGGGTCTGCCGCGTTGGCTGTGTAGTAAACCTCAACGTCTACATCTAGAACCCCGGTGTTCAAATCTACGTTCGCACTAGCGCCAACATTCACTGGAGATGATTGTGCGGTAATTGTGGCTACTTCACCAGCCCAATTAGTTCTACTTCCAGCCCATGGAGTGTTTACTCGGTTGATTGAACCAGCTGGGTAACCAGTTACACCGGCTTGATCATCAATGGTCTCACCGTCGGCAGTTCTGAAGTCAGGCTCACCAGCAGCAGGAACAGCGAAAGATCCAGCGTGGATATTCACAAGAATCATTTGGTCGCCATACTGAGCTTTGAGGTCGTTAGCTCTTTTGTGGCCATCAGGGCAGTAAACACATTTAAGTCCCGTAAACTCTTCGAGAACGGCTACCTTGTTTTTTGGACTAGTACTTACAATGGTTTGGGCAAAGGAGACCGCCGTAAACACCATAAGTGAAAAAGTCGATAAATAGATTTTCATCATGATTTTTTGATTTAAGTAGTTTGATAAAAGCGGGTAAAAGTAACAAAAAGCCAACATCCCACTTGCTCAGATTACGAACGGTAAAGAATTAAGGTTGGGTGATGTTGGTAGCCGACAAATTTTTTCCGGTTGAATCGTAGTAGCTGAAGGAGTTCCTTAACATGCTGTCCATTTCATATTTGCCTAAATAACGGAGGTTTCCATTTTCAAAATATGTTGCGCTCTCACCATGCCGCAAACCGCCTTCATACTCACATTCCGACCACAAAACTCCATTTGGGTAATAGTAAAACCAGCGCCCCATTCGCTCTCCCTCGGAAAGAGAACCAGTCATTTCAAGAGTACCATCAGGGTAGTACTGTTTCATACCGTTTATCAATGTGTCACCAGAATCAATAATTTCAAATAAGCTCACTTTTTTCGGTTGACCAGTTGGAAATCGAGATTCAACTTTTTCAAAAACAGTTTCTTGACACCCGAAAAAGAGAAGAGAAAAAAGGGAAAGGATGACTTTGTTCATTCTAAAAATTTCAATTTGCGCAATTCCGTCTGAGCGCTAATTCAGGGACTAAGCTAAAAAGTCTTTAGTTTTGGCAACTTCCAAAGAAACCGCATGTTGAAAATAGCCAAAATTACCCTTAGCCTACTTCTACTCACAGCCCTCAGCTCAGGAGTGCAAAGTCAAACCGTTTTAGTTGCCGAATCAGACACCATTTGTGCTGGCGATTCAACAAGAATTTTTGCCAGCGGTAGCGCAAGCTACGCCTGGAGCCCATCGACAGGGTTGAACCAAGTGAGCGGAGATACCGTTTGGGCAAATCCAAGCAACAGCACAACCTATACAGTAATAGGAACCAGCGATACTGTAAGCATCACAATAACTGTAAAGAGCCTTCCAAGCATTTCAATAAGCGCCTCTTCAGATACGGTTTGTGTTGGAACGCAAGTTGATTTTACCGCGAGTGGAGCGATTAGTTATACTTGGACCGGAGCCAATACAACAAACACAGTAGGCGACAGTGCGAGCGCTTCTCCAAATTCAAGTGGATACATCTACGTTACAGGAACTGTGGGAACATGTTCACAGATGGACAGCATCCTAATTACCGTAAACGCTCTTCCGAGCGTGAGCATCAATGCATCAACTTTTGTGTGTGCGAATACACCAAAAGCGATTTCAGCTTCCGGAGCACTAACTTATGTTTGGTCTCCAAGCTCTGCTTTTAACGTAGACACCGGCGCCAATGTCATCATCAACATACCAAGTGGAACGTCCATTTCTGTGATTGGTACCAACGCAAACGGATGCTCAAAAAGCAGCAACAGAACGCTTTTAGTGAACACAACCGCCCCTGCTGTAACAGCGTTCACCAACGACACCATTACGTGTGAGGGTGATTCAGTGTTTTTGAGCGCCATTGGAACATCGGCCGATTCATATGTCTGGAAAGACCTTTCTGGAAACTCATTGCTCAGTTCGAGCACTAGAGATGTATACGCAACCCCAACAACAAACTCCAGTTTTAGGGTTATTTCTGTAAAGAACGGATGTGCCGATTCTGCCGAGGTTGCGGTTGAGGTGAACCCAATTCCAAACATCAGCTTAACCCAAACTTCAGGTGGAGCGGCTTTGTGTCAGGATGTGGCCGACACCATTACCGCTACCAGCAACGGAGTTTTATTTGTGTGGAACATACCAGGATCTAGCGTAACGACAAGTTCTAAAACGAAGGCAATTGCGCCAGGAATTACAAGTTCGATAGAGGTTGTGGCTGTATCAAATAAAGGTTGTAGGAATGGAGCCATTCTTACCATCACTGTTGACACATCTTGTGGAGAGGCCTTAAATGTGAAAGAGATCGAATTGCAATTCTCAGTTCAGTACAACTCGAAGCGAAACTTATTCACGCTCAGCTCCGATGACCATCAAGTTTCTTCGAGCATGGACCTCATCGACCTTCAAGGGCGCAGCCTAGCAAGCTCAATAGACAGCAATGAACTGCAAGCGCCCGAGCTCATTCCTGGCATTTACATTCTGAGAGCCCAAACCTCTCAGGGAATTCTTAGCAAGAAATATTACATCGAATGAGTCTAGGCCGTATCTGGCGTAGTTCAAGTTTCATCCTTCTTATTGCATTGGGGTTCCTAAGACCTCTTGGCGGACTTCGTGCGCAAATTGACCTTGGGGGAACCCAGTTGGGGCCTAAACCACTTCTTGAAGGTTTAGAAGTGCCTTGGTCATTGGCTTGGGCAGGAGAGGATACTATCTTCTTTTCAGAATTGGGTGGACGCGTGAGCCGCCTCGACCTGAATACCCTTCAGAGAACGACCCTCTTACAAATCGACGAGCTGGCCCGGGAGAATCAGAGTGGCTTGATGGGCTTAGAAGTCGACCAAAACTTCCCCCAATCGCCCTATGTGTATGTGGCCTACACCTACTACAATCCATCGAACGACATTCGAATACGAATTGCGCGCTTTGAGTACTCCGCCGACAGCCTTGTAAATGAGTTGATTTTAAAAGACGATTTGGGCTCTGCCTCATCGAATACAGGTTGCAGATTGTTGGTTCGAGGCAATGATTTGTGGTTCACTTTAGGAGATGTAAAAGATCGAGATGCACCCCAGGATACCAGCAGCAACAACGGTAAAATACATCGCATTCACACCGACGGAAGCACCCCTTCCGACAACCCCTATGGCTCAAGCGTCTGGTCCATGGGACATCGAAACCCACAAGGATTAGCCTTTCACGATTCACTATTGTTGAGCTCTGAGCATGGTGCGGCAACGAACGATGAACTCAACTGGGTCAAGAATGGCGGCAATTACGGTTGGCCTTGGGTTTCGGGTTTTTGCGAAAGCTCGAATCAAGATACCTGCGACCTATTCAACATTCAAGAACCCTTAAAGGCTTGGTCGCCCACAGTAGCACCGGCAGGAATTGACGTCTACCGAGGAACAGCCATTCCCGAATGGAAAGACCATCTGTTGATGGCTTGCCTAAAAGATCAATCGCTGCGAGTGATGAGCCTAAATGGGGCGACAGTGGTTTCAGAGAAGACTTATCTCGAGGGTTTGATCGGTCGAATTCGGGACGTTATGGTCAGCCCTGATGGCCGAGTCTTTATTTGCAGCACCAACGAAGACGCTTTTGGCACCCCCCGCCTTGGAGGAGATAAGATCTTTGAGCTTACAAAAGATTACGTCTACGACCCACCTGACTTTGGCGGCGACACAAGCTTGGCAGATTTTTTCCTTCTCGACAGCACCCTAGTGCAGACACGAATCTTAGCAGATCACCTCTACATACCTTGGGATTTTCATTGGGGCCCAGATGCCTGGATTTGGTTTTCTCAACGAGATGGTTGGATAAAAAAAATAAATCCTGAGGATGGGGAAATTCAGGACGTTTTTAAAATTGAAGAGGTGTATGAATCTTTCGATAACTCTGGCTTGCACGCCATGGCGCTTCACCCTCGCTTCCCACTGGTGCCATATGTTTATGTGAATTATACCTATTCGCTCTACGGAGCTCGTTTGGTTCGGTACACTTATTCCATTCAAGCGGAAACCCTCGTCGATTCGGTGCATTTGATTCACAACATTCGAGCAAACTTCACACACAATGGATCCCGCATTGTATTTGAAAACGATTCAATTTTCTACTTCGCAATCGGAGATGGTTTTACTTCAATGGAGGTTCAAGACCCGACGAAATTGAATGGTAAAATCTTACGCATGGGAATCAATGGAGAGGTTCCCGAAGACAACCCTTTCCCTGGAAGCTACACCTGGTCTCTTGGCCATAGAAATCCCCAAGGATTAGTGTTTGGCCGAGATGGGAAACTGTACAGCTCAGAGCACGGCGAAGCCACCGACGACGAGCTGAACCTCATCGAAAAGGGAAGAAATTATGGTTGGCCAGATGTGGAGGGTTTCTGCGATTTGATTTCAGAACAAAGTTATTGCGATGAATACTTCATTCGTGAACCCTTAGTCGCTTGGACCCCAACTGAAGCGCCCTGCGGATTGGGTTATTTCGATCATGAGTCGATTCCTGAATGGAGACACAGCCTGTTGCAAACCTTCCTAAAGGACAAAGAACTCAAGGCTCTGCGTCTCAGTGAAGATGGTAAAAGCATTCTCCAAGAAACAGATTACCTGAGCAGGAAAGACGACGTCGGAAAAAACATTGGCTACTACGGACGGCTGCGCGATGTTTTGGTGGCACCCAACGGGAAGATCTACATTTCAACCTCGAACAGAGAGCCAAACGGCGGGGCTGTTGTAAAAGAAGATGACGACAAAATCATCGAACTCTTCAACCCGAACTACTCCTACAGCTCGGGAGAGGATACAGTTTTGGGATTAGAATCTCTAATTCATCCAAACCCCACCCAAGACTACCTGAACATTCGCTTTGCTCAAGAGTTAAACTATACACTGGACCTTTACGACCGAAGCGGAAAACTGGTGAAAAGCGATCGCCATAACTCGGGCCTCAACGGAAGTTTCTATCAATTTCAAAGAGGGCAAATTGAGGCAGGAATGTTCATCCTCGTAATAAGCTCGAGAGAAGGTTTCAAAGAGGTCCACAAAGTCATTTTCTATTAACACGGCCTTTAGGCTCATTAGCTAAAAAGCCAATTATATTTGGCGCCAAATAAAAATACCATGAAGCAAGTTGTCATTGATTTCCCAAAGCAATTCACAGAATCCCTAGAAATCGCAAAAAACTGGAGCATTCCCGCTCTAAGCTCTGAAATTAAAAATGTGCTCGTTTGCGGATTGGGTGGCTCAGGAATTGGAGGAACCATACTCGCAGAACTCGTAGCATCAGAATGCAAAGTTCCTGTTCTTGTAAGCAAAACGTACACACTTCCAGCTTACGGCGACAAAAACACGCTCTTAATTGCATGCTCTTATTCAGGAAACACAGAAGAGAGCTTAGATGCTTTTGATGAAGCGCACAAAAGAGGAATGCAGATCATCGCCATCACATCGGGCGGTCAGCTCGAAGCGAAATGTAAAGAAGCTGGAGTTCCAGCTATCCTCATCCCAGGAGGAATGCCTCCTCGCGGTGCTTTTGCATATCCGATTGTTCAACTCCTAAACGTGATGAACAGACTTGGTTTGATTGGAAGTGCGTTGGTGAACCAACTTGACAATCTTCCGAGCTTTCTTGCAAACGGACAAGAAGAAACAGCCAAACTCGCAGCGGAGTTTACAGAGAAGCTTTACGACAAGATTCCGGTTTTGTATGCCGATTCTAAGATTGAAGGTGTCTTGGTGCGTTTCCGTCAGCAGATCAACGAGAACTCGAAAATGTTGTGCTGGCATCACGTGTATCCAGAGATGAACCACAATGAGCTCGTGGGCTGGACAAAAAAAGACGATCAATTGGCGGTGGTTACTTTCCACACGAGCATCGACCACCCAAGAGTTACCAAGCGTATGGAAGTGTCGAATGAAGTATACAGAAAGTACACACCAAATGTGTTCGATGTGACGGCAGAAGGTTCAAACCTCCTAGAAGAAGTGGTGCACCTCATTCACCTAGGAGACTGGATTTCAGTCCTCTTGGCTGAGAAAAAAGGCATCGACCCGGTTGAGGTAAACATCATTACCCACCTTAAAGGTGAGCTCGCGAAATTTCATGGCTAAGCCAATTGTTCAGCTTCAAGATTTAGGGCTCATCGACTACAAAAGTTGTTGGGACCTTCAAGAAAAACTGAACCGGACAAACGTCAACTTCAAAATCAAAAGGGCCAAAGGCGAAGAAGCACCAGCCCTTCTTGAGAATTTCCTCATTGCTTGTCAGCACCCTCCAGTGTACACCCTTGGGAAGAGCGGCGACTTAGCAAACTTGCTCATCGATGAACAGGGCATGGAGTCCATTGGCGCCGAGTACTACCACATCAATCGAGGCGGCGACATTACCTATCACGGCCCAGGGCAGTTGGTGGTATATCCCATTTTCGATCTTGAACAGTTCTTCACAGACTTACACAAATTCTTGCGTTACCTCGAAGAAGCGGTCATCCTCACGATTGCCGAATATGGACTGAAGGGGGAGCGTTTAGAAGGTGCTACCGGGGTTTGGCTGGATGCGGACATTCCAGAAAAAGCGCGAAAGATTTGTGCGATTGGAATTCGGATGTCGCGCTGGGTGAGCATGCACGGATTGGCTTTGAATGTGAACACCAATTTGGATTATTTCAAACACATTGTTCCTTGCGGCATCGACGATAAGGCGGTGACCTCTATGGAGAAAGAGCTGGGCAGAAAACTAGACTTTAAGGAAGTGACCTCCGTTCTTCAAAAGCAATTGAAGACTCTTTTCGACTACGAGGAAAACTAGGCCTATTTTTGGGCAATGAACTTGAAGTCGGCACTCAAATTCCTTCTGAAATTAGGGCTCAGCGCCCTGGCCATTTTTCTCATCCTGCGGAAGGTTGATTTAGAAGAAGCCTTAGCCAATCTCAGTTCCGCCAATCTCGGTTTCATCCTGCTGGGCTTCAGCTTCTTTTTCATTTCGAAAGTGATTTCTGCCCTGCGCATCAACGCTTTGTATCGGTCTCGTGATATGGAAGTTAGCGAACTGCTCAACGGAAAACTCACCTTCATGGCGATGTTCTACAACCTCTTTGTTCCACTCGTAGGAGGAGAGGCCTACAAGGCTTATTGGCTCAAAAAGAATTACGACTATTCCGCCAAGGTGAGCCTTACGGCGGCTCTCTTAGACCGACTTGCAGGAATGCTAGCCTTAAGCGCGATGGCGCTGGTTTTCTTCTATTTCAGTTCGTACACTTGGGAGTTCAAATGGTTGAGCTTCATTGCCATCCCCATTCTGTACATCGCCTATTATTTTGGAAGCAAATGGATTTTTCCAAAGTTCATCAAGGCCTGGATTGCGACGGGTATCTACAGTTTATTGATCCAGTGTTTGCAGGTGGCCACGGTGTTTACTATTCTTCACGCATTGCACATTCAAGAGCAAGTGATTGAGTACATTTTCGTTTTCCTTCTCGCCACATTTGCCTTTGTGTTGCCCTTGGTTGGAGCGCGGGAAATGGCTTTTGTTTTTGGCTCAGAATTTCTGGGTTTGAATATGGAAACCTCCTTAGCGATTGCTTTGATGTTCTACCTCTCAGTTCTCAGCTCAAGCGCCATCGGAATGCTTCTTTTTCTTTCTGAAAAGAGTCTTCGCAGGTCAGAAGACTAGTGTCGGACTACCACCATTGTTTGTTTCAAGTGGTAGTCGTAGTAGCTGTATACGAGCGTATCCTTTTTTGTCATATTGCCCTCATAAAGTAGGTGCAAAGCCCCGGGAATATAATCCTCAACTACTTCCATTGGGACTCCTTTCGCTCGGTCCAAATAGTAAGGAATCTGGTGCCCCAAAAATGGTGAAATGATCAGGGTTTTTTCTGAAATTCTCCAAGGACCAATCTTCGCTTCAGTCTTCAACCGGTGGAACCATTGTTTGAAATAGATGGGCTCTTTCCCTGTGATTTCAACAATCTCAGCACAATAATCCCGGTAAGGAGTGGCGTGTTGGTCGTTTTGGAATGCGGGCAGGTAGAAGAGGTTGTTCCCAAATTTTAGGAGAATCATAAGCAGGGCAAACACAATGAACTTATGTTGGCTTTTCGCGAGAAGAAAGAGCATGCCTATGCCGAGGATGAAACCCAAAATAGATTTCAACCAAACGAGTTCAATGTCCTTGGTTTGTTCAATGAAGGGCGGGCTTAGAAAGCCAAGTACTATTGCAGCACCTATGAAATAAAATAGGCCGTTGATGAATTTCACACGCCCAGTCATTTCCGATTTAAAGAGCAGGAAGAAATGACTTAGAATCAAGAGCGCAAAGGGAAGGAACATATATACGTAGCGTGCTTTAAACAAGCCAGAAACCCAATAAATGGGGATGTTCAAGAGAATGAATAAGCAGGCGAAAGTGATGAAACGAGATGCGCGAATGTGGTGGAAGAGCTTTTTCTTGAAGATAAAAATGACGAGAAAAGACCAAGGAAAAATCAACTTCAAAAACTGAAAGGGAAAGGTGAAGAGCTGGATGAGCGTATCGCTTGCGCTGGTGACCAAGCCAGATTTCGAAGCCGCTTCGTCGAACTGTCGGATGAGAAAACCCTCCAAATCTGCTGCTTGAGAATAGGGATAGAAATAGGCGGTGTTGATGCCGAGGAAGATGAACAAGCCCAGAGCGTGTTGCCAGTTGAACAGCCACTTCCAAGAGCGTGCGGTGAGCGCCATGGCCAGTAAGGTGAATCCCTGAAAGGGAATGGAAGGCAAGCCTTTGGTTAAGAAGCCAAGCGCGGCAAAAGCATAGGAAAAAGTGTAGAGGGCCAAGAGGTTTTTCTTCTCGAAAAAGTGGAAGATGGCAAAGACTTGAATGAAGACTAGGAGGCTGTAGAAAAAGTCGATTTCACCCGTATACACGCCGCCAAACAACATGACATCTGCTGAACTGAGCAGAAAGATTCCTGCAAGAATTCCCGCCTCCTTGCCTAAGTATTTCTTTCCCCAAGCATAGCTGAACCAGCCCATTAAGAAGAGACTGAGCAGACTAGGAAGTCGCACAACCCACTCATCGTATGAGTCGAAGATGAGGTAGAAAATTGCCACGATCCAATTAAACAAAGGTGGCTTGTTGTAGTATGGAAGGGAGTTCAGATGCGGCACCAACCAATCTCCGCTGAAGATCATTTCGAGACTTACTACAGCCCTCCGAGGCTCCTCGGCGCGCAATTCTACAAAACCCAACCAGCCCAAATATCCAATGAGCGCAAAGACTATGAAGCCGAGAATCAACCGGCGTTTTGAAGGTGTTTTCATCTTAGACTGCAAACCTATTCATCTTGAATTTTATACCCACAATCCATTTGTAGTAAATGAAAAGATTCGCAACATTTGTAGTGCGCGCCTGAAGTACGATCAACTTAAAACTGGAATTCCATGACTCGTTTCCATTCTTCTCAGGCGCTTTTCATTTTAGCTCTTGTCCTATTTTCTTGCTCACCACAAAAGACTAAAGTCTCCAAGGAGCCCCAAAAAACCTCAGTTGAAGAAGTTAAACCTTCCAAGGTTTCCTACGATTTCAGCACCACAAACCCCAATGAGATTGAAGATGGAAGTTTGGAGTTTATTCTCGAGGTGGGGGAAAGCGGCCGTTACCGAGTTTCAGTTTATTCCAGCAACTCCGACAGCGCAGTTTTATGGTTGGAAGACTACATCCGGAACACCGACGATCGTACCTACAACATCACTGGAAGTTTGAGCCCCGACAGCAATGGGATGGCCAGCGCAGATGGCTCGCCTATTGCGACCGGAATGCACCAAATGCGTTTGAATGTTTCAGGGAAGATTAAGCTCGACAGCATCGTGTTCGACTTGATGCAGAGGCAGACCGAAACCCAAGAGTTTCTTACCCAGAATATGGAAGGAGAAGAATGGGAATTGGCTTGGTCGGATGAATTCGACGGCGAGGGATTGCCGGATGCAAGCAAGTGGTCGTACAATGTTGGCAACTGGGGCTGGGGAAACAATGAACCCCAATACTACACCGACGCGAGAATTGAAAATGTTCGACAAGAAGGAGGAAATCTCATCATTGAAGCGCGCAAAAACGACGAAGGAATGGACTGGTCGTCCGCACGACTGACCACCCAAGGGAAGATGTCTTTCACTTACGGAAAAATTGAATTTCGGGCAAAGGTTCCAGAAGGACGAGGTACTTGGGCCGCTGGCTGGTTGCTGGGCGACGCCTACCGCGACGAAGTTTCTTGGCCTTATTGCGGGGAAATCGACGTATTGGAATGTGTGGGCTACGAGATCAACGACACCACAGGAAGTGGATTAAATCACGCCACTTGTCACACACGCAAATACTACTTCAAGCAAGGCAACCAGATTGGAAGTGAGATCGCGATCGACAGCATGAACACAAAGTTCCACACTTATGCCATTGAGTGGTATCCCGACGGAATTCATGGCTACTTGGATGGGGTGAAATACTACACCTACGACAAAACTGCCGACGAACTCGAATGGCCTTTCAACAATCCACAGAACATCATTATCAACCTCGCTGTTGGTGGCGGTTGGGGTGGCGCCAAAGGCATCGATGAGAACTACGATTCCCACCTGTTTGTGCTCGACTACGTTCGGGTTTATGGGAAGAAGTAAGCTGAAAAAGCGACTCAGTTTTTTACCAACCTCAGCACGCTCGAGCTTTCCCCTTGAAGGATTTTTAAAAGGTAAACACCCGAAGCAAGATTACTGGAGGGCCGGATGCTAGATTGAGGATGACCGATGAAGGATTCCAGCAATCGACCATCCAAAGAATACAACTCAAGAACGGCAGACTCATTTAAGCCCATGATTTGAAAAGATCCGTTTGAGGGGTTTGGAACTACCTGATAAGCCCTTGGTTTAGAAATGGATTCACGCGAAGTGTTCAAATTAAAGAAAGGCTGCCAGTTCACAATGTTGAGATTTCTGGTGCCGCGCACAGTTCGTTGGGGAAATACCTCCGAGCCAAATTGTTGTTTTCCGTTTGTCAGATCAAATATTTGAACGCTGCTGTCAAGCCCAATTAAACTCATCATTTCGTAGCCGCTCGCCACGCTGGAAACACTGTCCCACACAAGTTTTTCTCCAGTTCGGTCGATGGCGTAAAACACTTGCTTACTGGACCCCAAGGCTTCGAGGTTGGCGTTTGTGACATTCCTGACGTAGAGGTAAGAAGTATAGTGGGCGTCGTACGAGCCCATTAGAGAGGACTTATCAGTACTCAAGTATGAGACCATGTTTGTGTTCCCCCATCTAACACGCGCATCCAATCTCGCGTGCCATCGGGCTTAAACCTCAATGCTACCATTGAGTTAGAGTTCGGCGTTGTTAAGTTGGCGGCAGGAACGGTTTCTCCGTCTATTTGAAAAGAGGTTGAACTGCATCTAGAAGCATTAATAAATAGCAAGCAATAGGTATAGCCATCTGCATCTACGGCTAAATCAATGACTTGGGCGACATTCGACAACTTTATTGTTCGAATTGGATTGAGGTCTCGATCTGCAATCGAAAGAGCCTGATTGCACAATGGATCACCCCCCGTTAGGGTGTCTTGACCGAAAATCAGAACCTCACCCTGATGGTTCATGGAAACTGCAATTCGAGAAGAGTTCACAGCAATTTTCCGAGTAACATTCCCTGAGTTGGAATTAAGCCGCCTATAAAGCTGGGTCGCACATTGAAAAACGCCGTTTGTGTCACTCAAAATCAGGCTCGATTTATATAGAGAAGAGGGTTCAGACAGCTTACCGCAGCCAGAGTAACTTAATTGAGGTATGGATTCATCTTCAACGAACAAAGTATTCTCGAAACGAGCTTTAACAGATAGGTACATTAACGTATCCTGGCCTACAGCTCTATCTAGCTGGAAATTATTTCCAACAGTATTGTCATTTTTCAAGGTAGTAAACACCCTAGCAGATGTAGAGAAATTGAGGCCACGCATTTCTGTTCCCGTCCAATTACTTAGGAGGCCTGAACTTGAAGAAAACTGCGTCATTGTTCCGTGTGTAGTGGATTTACTGTAATCAAAAAATAATGGCGTTCCTTGATTGTCGAAGGCGAGGAAAGGTGAGAAGCTAGTAGGTAGGGACGGGATTTCCAGATTACCAATTCGAAGAGTATCAGATAAGCTGAGTTTCATTGAAGAGCATCCCCCGCCGGATTTAATTTTACTTATGAATCCATCAATGCTGAGGTTGGTGTACTGCTTGACTTTAGTGAACTCCTGTGCGCTTGCATGGGAGGAGAGCAAGAGAGTCAAGCAGAGGAATAGAGAGGAATGCTTGAGCAAAAGTTTCACAAAGTGCGGAACGGGATTCACGCTTAAATCTATGAAAATACGAGGAGTCCGTTAGAAGGACGAATGAACAGTTCCATCCTGTGAGAAGTTACCGGTAGAGTTTTAGGAAGTTTCTAATCCCCGTCGTTTCGATTTCGAAATTTTGGTCACTTTAAGACTTGACGGACCAGACCCTTTTGATTTCTTTTCCAGAACTGGCTCATTTTTAACCAGCCACTTAACATCCTCATCCTTAGAAAACAAAAACCTGTATGGGATCTTTAGTCCTGTGTGAATTCGATTTATTTGTCCTTTGGTAAGACTTCTCTTTCGACTAAACACTTCCGAAGCTCGAGGCCGAGAAGAGAAGATGCCAAGCTTTACTAGGTCGGCCTTTTTCAAGCCTTTCTTTTCCATAATGTACTCCAAGTAAGCAATCGGGTCGGGCTCCGATATTGCATTATGTTCGTTTTCGTAATGCTCGACCAATACAGACAACAATTCAAACTCCTCACCTTCTGGGGTGTTAGGAGTTGCGTCAAATATTTCAAGAAGTCTTGTAAGTGCCTTCTTGTACTCAAGTTCAGTTTTTATAACCTTCATGGTGTATAAGTATTAGCGTCAATTTTATCGTACTCAGCATGGCTTCCAATGAACAAGACAAATACAGATTTATACTCATAATTGACCTTCGCAATCAACCTGTAGTCGTTGCCTTTTATATTAAAACACACCCTTTGATCTTTTAACAAGCTAATCCCGGAAAAAAGATCTGATATTTCCGACGGTTCTGACCAATCAGCATTTGAGCAGAGCTTGAACCAAACCTTTAGAGGCTGCTCAGAATCTGCATGTGTTCGCCAGAAACTAGTTAATGTGCTTTTTGAAAAGATTCTCATTCACAACAGATCCAACGACAAAAATAGAACGTTTGTTACCATTTTGGTAACTTTATTCTAGATTCCTTTTAAGTGGATTGAAGTTACTGCTTCACGACTTTTAGCGTTGAGGTTTTAAAATCCTCAGTAACCTTCAGGAGGTAAACCCCAGAGGAGAGTTTGCAAGAAGACTAAGCGCAAAGCATGAAGCAAGAAATTGAAGCCAAGCTGGCATTTATAAGGGCACTTCAAATAGATGACCTTAAGAACGCGGGGAGACTTATGGTTGAGATTGTTGAGCTTGAGAATGGTAAGCAAGTTGTAGTGAGTTACATAAGAAAGTATCTGTACGGCACCCCTGAATGGTTAAGAGTAATCCCTGAGGGCGCGCATACCCTTAGAGACTGGGAGAAATATGTATTGAAAGAAAACCTAGTCTGGGAGGGTGCTGAAGGGTGATTGACTGAAGAAACCCCACTACCAGCAGAACCCAGCATAGAGCTGTACTGCCAGTAATGTCGGGTTGGAACGTCAATGAGCCAACGCCAAAATTTGATGCAAAAATCGCTACGGATTTTAGGGACCCTTACAGCATGTCTATACAGTAGGTGAATTAGAAGGACCTTATGATTTTTAGCACATTAATGGCACCCCTGATGTAAGGGTTGCAATGGATTCAGATTATTGGATAACTTTTGATACCATCTCATTTACCACCCCTATGTATGGGGTTTTAAGTTGGTACAGTTCACCTAATATGGAAGGGTCACTACTTAATTTACTTTTAAGATCAATAATTTGTTCGTTTGATATATATGCTATATTCTATTTAATTTCTTACAACGGGTTGCAGATTTGCGATGTGGCGGATTTAGTAGCACAAAGTTTCATTTTACTACAAATGTTAATTAGAAGTAGAATGCTTCATTTACCACTAAACCCGCCATATTCGCAAATGTGCTGTTATGGGCTGGTTATTTTACCTTAACTCTTTGAAAAATAACGCCTTTGCTATTCGTCAAATTTGTATAGCCCTCGTTGAATTTCCAGCTAATAGAAACATTATTTTGCTCATATACACCCTCAGCGTTTACATTATCGATAGCATTCCATTTTCCAGAAAGATCAATGATTTTAGTGAAATCTCCTGAATTTGTTTTACCATTCATAGAATAAGCCGTAGTTCTAAATATTAACCCATCAAAGGCAAGTGTAGTGTATATCTGAGCTTCTGTGTTGATAGACTCCCAAATATAGCCATAAGAGGTTCCAATTTCTTTCACAAGTTCACTATTCCTGTCAATTTCTTCGACTCCGGTTTTCACCTTGTTGCTCCCTGTGCATTTTTCAACTAGTATATCCCATTTCCGATTCAACTCCGGTTCTTTAGAGAAATTTACCTTCTCCCAATTTTCTACACCTAATTCCTTGCTTATAGCATCACGACATGCATCCTTATTTTCTACCGCCCATTCAGAATTTCCTGGTTCTGTCAAACATTTACATAAATCCACTGATGTGTTAACTATTTTGTTTTCAGATTCATTTTTAGAGCCTCCACTACAGCTAGTCAGAATTACTGAAGCAAAAAGTATTACTCCATAAATTGTCATTACTTTTTTCATTTTTCGTTTTTTTAATTTTCTTCTTCCTACTCTTTTCGATTTTCAGAATACTCGCTGTTTTTAAAGTGGTTTTCTTGTCTCCACTATTTTTTGTCAGCAAATTTATGCTATAATGATGAGTCAATTCCGTTTATCGGTTGCTCTCTTGTTTGTCCGCTATATCTGTTTAACTTGCCCATAACGGTCCCGGCCAAGCGGCTTTGCTCGACTGAGAGTTTTGTAAGGGTCCCCTAACCCGAAGCATTTGTAAATATAGTTTCTTCCAATAATTCAAGATCAATGTTCAGACTTGGAGGGCAAGGATATGACCTTTGTTGACTGAACTTTACTGGTGGAAGATTATCCAGCGATTGATGAGGGCGAATATGGTTGTAATCCCACATCCACCTTTGTGCTTGTTCTCTTACCTGATCTAGATCGGTGAACAGGTGAGCAGAGAGTACTTCTCTTCGATAGTTTCCATT
>Ga0209833_1000012_pt1 | contig 152973 bp, 128 predicted proteins | sample COGITO_mtgs_1105_3_FD_184797 | JGI IMG/M metagenome (GOLD analysis project Ga0209833, IMG submission 184797) | Pelagic marine microbial communities from North Sea - COGITO_mtgs_110506 (SPAdes) (version 2) | ecosystem: Environmental > Aquatic > Marine > Epipelagic ... | reverse complement strand
CGCCTTCGCGTAAGATGACGGACTGGTGGTGGTGAGATGACGGACTGGTGGTGGTGAGATGACGGACTGGTGGTGGTGAGATGACGGACTGGTGGTGGTGAGATGACGGACTGGTGGTGGGTATGGATCTCACGCCTTCGCGTGAGATGACAAGCCTTTGGCTTGTCACCTGGCGCCTTACTCTCGAATTCCGCCGTTGCGGCGGTTAAATAAAAAAGGCCACCTTGGCATCTCAGCAGGGTGAAATGATAACGAACAATAAGATCTCACGCCTTCGCGTGAGATGACAAGCCTTTGGCTTGTCACCTGGCGCCTTACTCTCGAATTCCGCCGTTGCGGCGGTTAAATAAAAAAGGCCACCTTTAAGGTGGCCTTTTTTATTTAATTGGTCGGGACGGCAGGATTTGAACCTGCGACCACTACACCCCCAGTGTAGTGCGCTACCAGGCTGCGCTACGCCCCGATTTTACTGGCGCAATCATACAGACCGGGCCTTTTTTTGCAACAACTAGTCACTGGGGAGATAGGCTATCTTTAATCGTCTTTGCTTAAAGAGGCCAACACGTCTTCGAGTTCAACGATGGTTTGATCGAGAAGTTGCTTGTAGGGGGTCTGTTCCTGCTTTGCTTCACCTTCGAGACGCTGGCGTGCGCCACCAATGGTGAAACCTTCTTCGTACAGCAATGAACGGATCTGGCGAATGAGTACGACATCTTGGCGCTGGTAGTAACGGCGATTGCCGCGGCGCTTAACCGGGCTAAGGCTTGGAAATTCCTGTTCCCAATAACGCAGCACATGGGGCTTTACGCCACAGAGCTCGCTCACTTCACCGATGGTGAAATAGCGTTTTCCCGGAATGGTGGGAAGTTGGTTATTGTTACTTGGTTCCAGCATAGCTCTCTACTCGTGCCTTTAATTTCTGACCTGGTTTAAACGTGACGACTCGTCGTGCAGTAATATCGATCTCTTCACCGGTTTTGGGATTTCTACCCGGTCGGCTTTTCTTATCGCGAAGTTCGAAGTTGCCGAACCCTGATAGTTTGACCTGATCATTGCTTTCTAAAGCGGCACAGATTTCGCTGTAAAACATCTCGACGATTTCCTTGGCTTCTCGTTTATTGAGACCAAGTTCCTCGAACAACATTTCTGCCAGATCAGCTTTTGTCAAAGCACCCATTTCCTAACACCTAAATTCAGACTCTAAGGTCATCTCTTTAAAAAGTATGGCTCTTTTAAGTATCGCTCTTGTAAAAAGCCCGCTTCTAAAAATCAGCCCCTGAGTTCAGCCTCAAATTTATTACCTAATTCAACAACCACTCGATCGATTGACTGGTTAATCTCTTCGTCAGTAAGCGTGCGTGAACTGTGCTGGAACGTCAAGCCCAGTGCAACACTTTTTCCTTTGTTTTCAACATCTTTGCTGTGATACACGTCAAACAACTTTAAATTAGCTAGCTGCTCACCCGCCACGGCTGTCGCGGCGGCCACCAAATCTGCTGCTGCCACTGAATTGTCGACAAAAAACGCTAAATCGCGGCTAACTTCGGGAAATTTGCTGACTTCTGTATGTTTCGGGAGTCTGCTTGGTGCAATTTGATCCACATCCACATGAAACAGGTAAACCGCAGTATTTAACCCCAGATCTGCCTGAAGTTTTGGATGCAACTGCCCTACCCAACCAATTTTTTGGCCGTTACGTGACAGCGCAGCGCTCTGCCCAGGGTGCAATGCTGGATGTGGCGTTGCGGCAAATGTGAACTCTGCGTTAAGCCCGGTGATCTCTAAAAGGGACTCTAAATCACCTTTAATATCATAGAAATCGACGCGGTCTTTACTGGCAGTCCAACCGGTTGGGGTTCTTGTGCCACAGATCAAACCTGCGATGGCCATATTCTGTGCCAGACCCAATACCGAATCGGCCTGCTTGTCGCTGGCTGGGACAAAGCACTGCCCTGCCTCAAAAATACGCACGCGACTTTGCTGACGATTAAGGTTGTAGATCGCGGTCTGCAGCAAACCAGTCCATAGACTGGTGCGCATAACGGCCATATCCGCAGAAATAGGATTAGCCAGTGCGACCGGTGCTATCTCAGGGTCGATCATCTTCTGCATCGCAGGATCAACAAAGCTATAGGTCACTGCTTCCTGATAACCACGAGCGACTAAATTGTTTCTGAAGGCCCCTAGGTCTTGAATCTGTTCTGGCTTGGCTTGTAACTCCAACGCCATGGTAGGTGTCGAGGTAGGCAGGTTGTTGTAGCCATAGATACGGGCAACCTCTTCAACCAAATCCTGTTCAAGAGTTAAATCAAAACGCCAGCTCGGGGCAACCCAGGTGGAGCCGCTGTTATTGCGCTCTACCAGAGACAGACCTAGGCGGACTAACATGTCGTCAACATCAGCGGCAGGGATAGAAACCCCTAGCTGCTGGGCAAGTCTGTTATCTCGCAAGGTAATAGTGGCAGGCTGAGGCAGATGCTCAACAGACTCTTCAACCACCACAGGGCCTGCATTACCGCCACAGATATCCAGCATCAACGCCGTTGCTCGCTCTATCGCGGCAACCTGTAACTGGGCATCAACGCCCCGCTCAAAACGATGAGATGAATCTGTGTGCTTGCCATAGTTACGTGCTTTGCCAGCAATCGCCAAAGGATTAAACCAGGCACTTTCAAAAAGAATATCAGTGGTATCGTTGCCAACGGCTGACTCATCGCCCCCCATAATACCGGCCATGGCCAATGCTTTGCTTTGATCGGCAATCACCAGAGTATCTGCTGTGACGGTTACTTCGGAATCATCCAGCAACTTTAATTTTTCGTCGCGAGCCATTCTTACCACAATACCGCCATCAATCTTGGACAGATCAAAGGCATGCATAGGCTGACCCAACTCCAACAACACATAGTTAGTAACGTCGACCGCTGGACCCAGACTGCGAACACCACTGCGGCGGAGCTTTTCTTGCATCCACTGAGGGGTTGGCTGAGTCAGATCAAGACCGCGAATAACACGACCTACATAGCGTGCACAGGCATTTGGCGCTTCTAGGGTAACAGCAACGCTGTCTTCTATGGTCGCGGGTACAGGGGCACAGGCTTGCTCTGACACCGCCGCCCTGTTGAGTACACCCACTTCGCGAGCCAGGCCACGAATACTGAGGCAATCGCCCCGGTTAGGGGTTAGATCAACCTCAATAATATTGTCATCAAGGTCTAGATAGGTAATCAGGTCTGTGCCGACGGGTGCATCTGCAGGAAGCTCCCACAGACCCGTATCATCGTCGCCCAACTTTAGTTCGGTCTGACCGCAGAGCATGCCCATGGATTCAACGCCACGTAATTTGGCTTGCTTGATATTAAAGTCACCGGGTAACTTGGCGCCCACTACCGCAAAGGGTACCTTAATGCCCACGCGGGCATTGGGTGCGCCACAGACTATCTGAGCCTGCTCGCCCTCTTTGCCGCCTGCAACCTGACAGACGCGCAATTTATCGGCGTCTGGATGCTGTTCTACAGACATTATCTCGCCTACTACCACGCCAGACATTGCTGGGGCCGCTGGCTCTACCGCATCGACCTCTAGGCCGGCCATAGTCACTTGCGCTACTAGGTCTGCGGTTGAGATAGACGGGTTTACTGATTGTCGCAACCAGGATTCACTGAATTTCATAAGTTACCCCAGTTTAAAATTGTTTAAGAAAACGTAAATCGTTTTCAAAAAACAATCGCAAATCATTAACGCCATAACGCAGCATCGCCAAACGCTCAACACCCATGCCAAAGGCAAAGCCGGTGAACTCGTCTGCATCTACATTACAGCTCTCAAATACATTTGGGTGGACCATGCCGCAGCCCATTACTTCTAACCAGCCAGTGTGGCTGCAAACACGACAGCCTTCGCCACCGCAGTTAGTGCACTGAATATCAACTTCTGCGCTGGGCTCAGTGAAAGGGAAATACGAAGGTCTGAAGCGCACCGGTAAGTCCGCTTCGAAAAAAGCTTTTAGAAACTGATCGATCACACCCTTAAGGTCGGCAAAGCTAATGTTCTTATCCACCACCAAACCCTCAACCTGATGGAACATTGGGGTGTGAGTAATATCGGAGTCGCAGCGATAGACGCGGCCGGGGCAAATAATGCGAATCGGCGGCGCCTGCTTTTCCATGGTGCGAACCTGCACTGGCGAGGTGTGAGTACGCAGCACCGTGGTCGGATCGATATAAAAGGTATCGTGCATGGCACGGGCCGGATGATGGCTGGGAATATTCAGCGCTTCGAAGTTATGGTAATCATCTTCGATCTCTGGGCCTGTCTCTACGTCGTAACCAATACGCGTAAAAAATGCTTCAATGCGTTCCATGGTGCGAGTCACTGGATGCAGTCCACCCACCTCTTCGCCACGGCCCGGCAGTGTGACGTCAATGGTCTCACCGGCCAGCTTGGCATTAAGCGCAGCGCTTTCGAGCTGTTCTTTGTGCTGATTGATCTGCCCCTGCAATGCCTGCTTAACCTCGTTAATCTTGGCGCCGGCTGCGGGCCGCTCTTCATTAGACAGCGCGCCTAAGCCTTTAAGAAGGCCAGTAAGCCGTCCTTTTTTGCCTAGGTACTCGACACGCAAATCGTCCAACACCGACAACTCTGTCACGGCTGCGATAGAGGCTCGGGCTTCGCTGGCAATCTGTTCCAGTTCAATCATTATTGGTCACCACATTATTCTGTGTTGGCTATCTTATTACTGATAAAAAAATAGGGAAAGAGCCTTAGCCCCTTCCCTATTCGATTAGCTTTGTCACTAACTACACAGATGCAGCGAGTCTAAGCCTTAACTAAATTTTCTTTCTTAAGCTAGGGCGGCTTTGGCGTGATTTACTACCGCACCAAAAGCTGCCTTATCATGTACAGCCAAATCGGCAAGTACACGACGGTCCAGGGCAATTCCAGCTTTCATCAGACCGTTGATTAAACGGCTGTAGCTCAAACCTTCTACACGGGACTGTGCATTGATTCGGGCAATCCAAAGTCTACGGAATGTACGTTTCTTAACACGACGGTCACGATAAGCATATTGACCTGCTTTAGTAACGGCCTGAACTGCTACACGATAAACGCGGCTACGCGCTCCGTAATAACCCTTGGCTTGCTTTAAAATTTTCTTGTGTCGGCGATTTGCTTCTACACCGCGTTTTACTCTAGGCATACTATTCTCCTACCAAAATTTAGTTAAGTGACTTAAACATTTCGCAACATGCGATCGACACGTGGTTTATCAGCAGCATTTAACATGCTGGTGCCACGAAGTTGACGCTTGCGCTTAGTTGTCATTTTGGTAAGGATGTGGCTTTTGTGCTGGTGCTTATGCTTATAGCCTGTCGCCGTCTTTTTGAAGCGTTTTGCAGCTCCACTATGTACTTTTGCTTTTGGCATTTCTGTTCTCCGATATTGAGAGGTTTATTAAATTAACAAGAGACGCCCGGACAGCCTGCCAAAAACATTTGGCTGAGCGCGGGTCGCGCTTTCTACATCTTGTTACAGGTACTGCTTACTGCTTACTGCGATCTAACTCTTTTTGCTGCGCGGTGCCAAGACCATAATCATCTGGCGCCCTTCCATCTTGGGAAACTGCTCTACTTGAGCCAGTTCAACAAGATCGGCTTCGATACGTTTCATCATATCCATACCGAGCTGCTGGTGAGCCATTTCACGTCCGCGAAAACGCAGCGTAACCTTAGCTTTATCACCATTTTCCAAGAAACGAACCAGATTACGTAACTTAATCTCATAATCACCTTGATCCGTGCCCGGGCGAAATTTCATTTCTTTAACTTGAGTCTGCTTCTGCTTCTTCTTTTGCAGAGCTACTTTCTTCTTGGCATCAAAGACATGTTTACCGTAGTCCATGATCTTGCACACTGGAGGCGCCGCGTCTGGAGAAATTTCAACCAGATCAAGGGTCTCTTTTTGCGCTGCTTCCAAGGCTTCCGTCAGGCTAACTACGCCTACCTGAGAACCATCAGATGCGACCAATCGTACTTCGGGGGACGTTATATCGTCATTGAGACGCGCCCGCTTGCTGTCTTTTTTAATAAGCTTTACTCCGTTTCTTCAACACAAATGCGCCCGCGTTGTTCCGTTTCCTCGGAAAACATGGTCAAAACCTGTTCTAGTGGCAAGCTGCCAAGGTCTTTTCCATCCCGAGTTCGGACCGCTACCGTGCGCGACTCTTTCTCTTTATCACCAACAACAAGTATATAAGGAACTCGTTGCATAGAATGACCGCGGATTTTAAAGCCGATCTTCTCGTTTCTCAAGTCACAAATCGCTCTAAAGCCGTTATTTTGCAATGATTTAGCAACTTCTTGCGCATAATCGGCCTGAGAGTCGGTAATATTCATCACAACGGCCTGTTCGGGTGCCAACCAAAACGGAAACGCGCCCTCGTACTGCTCGATCAAAATACCGATAAAACGCTCAAAAGACCCCAAAATTGCCCGATGCAACATCACCGGAACTTGGCGACTGCCATCTTCAGCAACATATTGCGCCTCGAGACGGCCCGGCATGGAAAAGTCCACTTGAATGGTACCCAACTGCCAAACTCGACCAATACAGTCTTTTAATGAGAACTCAATCTTGGGGCCATAAAAGGCGCCCTCTCCTGGCAGTTCCTGCCAAGGTAATTCTTTGGCATCCAGCGCTTGACCAAGAGCCGCTTCAGCACGATCCCAATCTTCATCAGAACCCACTCGCTCTGGAGGGCGAGTTGAGAGGCGATAGATAATTTCATCGAAACCAAAGTCGGCATAAACCTCGTGAAGGAAATCAATAAACTGCGACACTTCCGGCTGGATCTGCTCTTCAGTACAGAAGATATGCGCATCGTCCTGCGTAAAGGAGCGCACACGCATAATGCCGTGCAATGACCCCGAGGGCTCATTGCGGTGACAGGAACCAAACTCCGCCAGACGCAGAGGTAGATCGCGATAGCTTTTTAAGCCCTGATTAAACACCTGCACATGGCAGGGGCAATTCATTGGCTTAACCGCGTAAGTGCGATCTTCGGTCTGCAGGCTAAACATATCGTCGCCAAACTTATCCGCATGGCCCGACTTCTTCCACAGACTCATATCAACAATCTGTGGTGTTTTAATTTCTTGATAACCCTGTGCCCGCTGCTTACCACGCATATACTCTTCAATAGCGCTGTATACACTCCAACCCTTAGGGTGCCAAAAGATCGAACCCGGCGCCTCTTCTTGCATATGGTAGAGATCGAGTTTCTTGTTAATCTTGCGGTGATCACGCTTCTCTGCTTCAGCCAAACGATTAATATAGGCTTTGAGTTCTTTCTTATTTGACCAAGCCGTGCCGTAAATGCGCTGCAACATTTCATTGTTGCTGTCGCCACGCCAGTAAGCGCCTGCAACCTTAGTTAGCTTAAACGCAGATAGCTTGCCAGTCGAAGGCACATGAGGGCCGCGACAGAGATCAATAAAGTCACCCTGACGATAGAGGCCAATCGCCTGATCGGCGGGAATGCTGGCAATAATCTCAGCTTTGTAGGCCTCGCCAATCCCCTTAAAGAACTCTACCGCTTCATCGCGATCCCATTCTTCACGGCTAATGGCTAAATCTTCAGTAGACAGTTCAGTCATACGCTTTTCGATAAGCTCCAAGTCTTCCGGCGTAAACGCCCGCTCAAAGGCAAAATCGTAATAAAAACCATCTTCAATCACAGGACCAATAGTCACCTGAGCAGACGGAAACAACTGTTTAACCGCCATAGCCAGCAAGTGGGCAGACGAGTGACGGATAATATCTAGAGCCTCATCGGAACGATCAGTAACAATGGCCAGCGTTGCGTCTTGCTCTATAAGGTAAGAGGCATCAACAACGTCGCCATTAACCACACCAGCGAGAGTAGCTTTCGCCAGGCCAGCGCCAATATCAGCAGCCACATCGGCAACAGAAACAGAGTTTTCAAAAAGTCGTTGGGAACCGTCAGGCAGGGTAATTGCGGGCATAATACTTTCCTTTTCAGTGGTGACCCATACTAGGGGCCACATGAGTTAATTTATAAGACCGGCATTTTACCCTGTACGGCCCTAGATACAAGCGTTTCCCGCGATTGAGATGGGTTACAATGTTCGAAATACAATCTGATGAGCCTAGTAATTCCGTGAAAATCTACGTCGACGCCGATGCCTGCCCTACCGTTATCAAAGATATTCTCTACCGCGTGTCTCAACGCACGGGTATTGAGGTAGTTCTAGTGGCTAACCAAGCTCTTTCAATTCCCAGAATTCCCACCGTGCGCAGCATTCAGGTCAGTCAGGGTTTTGATGTCGCCGATAAGCATATTGTCGAGTTGGTAGAAGCAGATGATTTGGTGATAACCGCGGATATACCGCTGGCAGCTGAGGTAATTGATAAGGGCGGTAAAGCGTTAAATCCAAGGGGCGAGTTATATACCAAGGCCAATATTAAGGCGCGGCTGAATATGCGGGATTTTATGGACAGTATGCGTAATAGCGGTGTGCAGGTGGGTGGTGGACCACCGCCGCTTAATCAGAAAGATAGAATGGAATTTGCCAATGCGCTGGATAAGTATTTGGCGAGATTTACTTAGTCAGCGGCTTAATGGGAATAGTTAGTATCCGGCGAACGGCATGAGATCCCTCGGCTTCGCTCAGGATGACAATGTTTGTGGTTATCCTGGGAGCGTGCCTTATCTTGTTATCCTGAGAGCGTACCTTATCTTGTCATTGGGAATAGTTAGTATCCGGCGAACGGCATGAGATCCTTCGGCTTCGCTCAGGATGACAATGTTTGTGGTTATCCTGAGAGCGTACCTTATCTTGTCATCCTGGGAGCGTGCCTTATCTTGTCATTGGGAATAGTTAGTACCCAGCGGACGGCATGAGATCCCTCGGCTTCGCTCAGGATGACAATGTTTGTGGTTATCCTGGGAGCGTGCCTTATTTTGTCATCCTGAGAGCATGCCTTATTTTGTCATCCTGAGAGCGTGCCTTATTTTGTCATCCTGAGAGCGTGCCTTATTTTGTCATCCTGAGAGAGCGCAGCGAACCGAAGGATCTCCTGCTTTATTTCACCCTAGATCAAGCCACTCTTAACCAGACCCATCCAACAACCGCCCAATCTGCGCCGCCGTAAACGGCCAGCCCTTTTCCTCGCCATTAGCGAGAGCAACAACCGGAATACGAATACCATACTTTTCTTGCAACCCAGCATCCGCTTGAATATTAACCTCCACCAGACGCAGCCCCCTCTCGGACAATAACGGATATAGCAGTGCCTTAGCCTGCTCGCAAAGATGGCAATTAGGGCCGGTGTAGATGACCAAACTGTTTTTCACGCTCTTATCCAAACGTACTGCGTCGAGTAATTTTCCACACATTATGAATACGTGGGTTTCTCTCGAAATCCATATCCAGTGCCTGGGGGGTTATATTCTCAACGGAAAACTGCCGTGAAATAAGTTCGTCCATCTTAAATTTACGGAAATTATTGGAGAAAATTAGCACGCCATTTGGGGAGAGCTTGGTCATGGTGTCACGAATTAATTCGGCGTGATCTCGCTGTACATCTAAAACCGATTCCATCTTTTTCGAGTTTGAAAAGGTGGGAGGGTCGAGCAAAATCAAATCAAAATAGTCGTTGTAGGTGGTGGCTTTTAACCAGGTTAAACAGTCTGCACGCTCTAACTCATGGGCTGAAGAGTCCAGCTGGTTTAACTCGAAGTTGCGGCCAGCCCAATCCAAATAGGTGTTCGACATATCTACGCTAAGGGTTTCTTTTGCACCCCCAAGAGCGGCTTGAACGGTAGCTACGGCGGTGTAACAAAATAGGTTTAGGAATTTCTTGCCCTTGGCCATCTCGCCGAGCATTTTGCGCACGGGGCGGTGATCAAGAAAAAGTCCGGTATCCAAATAATCCGACAGGGTTACTTCTAGCTTGGCGCGGCCTTCGTTAACCACCATAGATTGGCCGGGGCTCTGCTCTTCAGCTAGTCGCTGATACTGATTGTCGCCCTTCTGGCGACGGCGTTCTTTGTAAAATATATTGCGGCCAGCTTTAGGGGCATAGGCTCTAACCGCCTCTTTTACTTCAGCAAAACGCTGACGGGCATCTTTCTCGGGGATGGTGGCCGGTGGGGCATATTCCTGCACATGTATGGCGCCTTCGTACATATCGATGGCCACTGAATACTCGGGAATATCGGCATCGTAAAGACGATAGCAGCTGATGTCGTTGCGCTTTAACCAGCCATCTAATCTGCGCTGATTTTTCTTAAACCGGTTGACCAGCATCATGGTGCCTTCGGTTAAATCCCGCGCCGGTGCTGGTTGCTGCAGTCGCGCGGCTATCTGCGCGGACTTGGAGGTCATGTCTTCGAATATCAGCAGCTTACAGGGAAGTGTGCCGTTAAATAGACTGTACTGTTTGTGCGGGCTTAGGTCGGTCTCGCGGGCTAAGTCTAAATTGCCGGTAAAAATTCCGGCACGCCAGCCGTGGAAGTTCTTTTGTAGAACGGTGCCCAACTTTTGATACAGGGGAATAAGTTCATCAACATCACCCAGTCGTTCGCCATAGGGAGGGTTGGTTAGCAGCAAGCCTCTTTCTGCGGTGGGCTTGCCAAACTGGTCTATGGGTTTATGGGCCAGTCGAATATGGTCATCCAATCCGGCGTTTTCAATATTGGTAGTGGTGTATTCCAATACCCGTGGGTTGGCGTCGTAACCGCGAATATCCAGCTCTAGATTTTCTAGGCCGGTAATTTTGCGCTGCTGGGCTTCCTCACGGATGGTTTCCCAGAGTTCTGCATCATGCTGCAACCAGTTCTGAAATCCATAATGTTCGCGCAATATGCCTGGGGCTATATCTGCCGCCATCATTGCACCTTCAATAATTAAGGTGCCACTACCACACATGGGATCGAGCAGTGCGCCACCCTCGGCGGCCATGGCTGGCCAGCCAGCACGCAGCAGTAGGGCTACGGCGAGGTTTTCTTTGATGGGTGCGCTGCCCTGTCCGCTTCTGTAGCCACGGCGGTGCAGGCTTTCACCAGAGATATCCAGAGAAACACTGACGCGCCCTTTGTGCTGGCGCACCTGAATACGAATATCTGGGTTCTTGGTATCTACGTTGGGGCGCTCGCCTTCAACACGGCGAATACGGTCAACAACGGCATCTTTAACCCGCTGGGAACCAAACATGGTGTTGTCGATCAGTCTGGAGGTGCCAATAAAGTCGATGGCAATGCTCTGCTCGGAGGTGAAATGACTCTCCCAGGGAATAACGTTGCATTGTTGATATAGGTCATCTGCTTCGTTGAGCATAAAACTGTGCAGGGGCATAAGGATACGGTTGGCCAGACGAGACCAGAGACAGGCGCGGTAAGCCAGCTCTAAAGAGCCCTCAAAATGCACGGCAGCTACGGTTTCCTTGAGGCCAGTGGCGCCCAGAGCCTGTAGTTCTTCAGCCAACAGTAGCTCCAGCCCTTTGGGGCAGGTGGCTAGCCAGTCTTTATGCGCGTGCTTTTGGGACACAAAAATTTCCTTTGATTACTTTGTGGAATAAAGCACCCCCTTTATTAGACCAACTAGGTCTTCGACATACAGGGCAGTTTTTGGTCAACTGGAACAGGCGCTTAAAGGCGCTCATTCTATCGCTCTTTACACAATTTTGTTTGATAAAACTGCTCTCAGCAGGTTTTATAAGCTGAATGGCAGTTTCCTAGATAAACCCTTAGGAGATGATGTGAAAAAACATAAAAGAGATCAAGACAACCGCTCGTTCGCAAAAGGCTATCAGGCCGCAATTCAACAGCGCTCATTAACTGCATGTCCCTATCAAGACCAATCGGTAATGGCGTATCACTGGTCAAGAGGATGGCGCGAAGGACGAGAAGATTACTGGAATGGATTTAACCAGGCTTCTTTCCAGCAAAAAGCCGCTAGTTTGTAACTCTCCCATTTACTATTTAGCTGATATTTTTACGAGGGGGCTAATGCCCAAATAAACTTAAGCAGGAATTTATCCTGCTTCCGGCTCACAGAAAAAAGAATTTGTTGAGTCACCAAAAAGGCCACAACTCATGCGAAGTTGCGGCCTTTTTTTATGTACTGCTTTTTATCTCGCGCTAACGGCGTTTAATCCGCATGCACTGCATCCACCGATGCCTGGACCAGATCCAACAGCTCGCGCAGTGCCACCGAAATCATTGCGAAGTCTGGTGCTCCGCCGCGGCGTAAATCTCGCACCATGGACTGCCAGCGATGAATGAGTACCTGCTGCTGCACCTGCCAATCTTCTAACAGAGAATCGATACTGTCGATATCGCCGGCGAGCAAGCTGGCGGTTAATCGGCGTCGCTGACTTTCAAGATCGTCCACATAGGACTCACGCGCCAGATCCTGCCAGCGATTGTCTGGCTGCAAGCCAACAATCTGTGCCATAAACCAGTCTAGAGACAGCTGCTCTCCCAATGTGAAATACAGCTTGGCCACCTGTTCGATCGGCTTTTGCTGCTTTAAGGCAGTATCCACAATACCCAGACTCAAAAACAGGCTGTCGGATGCAGCCAATCTTGAGGACAGCTCAGGCTCTACGCCCTGCTCCAGTAAAATGGCTTTTTCAGCCTGCCAAAGCCCAACCCACTCTTTCTGATCACGCTCTGGCATATGCTTGATAACCGCCTGCATTGGCGCTGCAAATTGCGTAATAATATCCGTGCAGTCCAGATTTAGGCGTCTGTTGCGCAGGAACCATCTTGTGGTACGACGCACTAGGCGAATGAGCATATGCAGTAAATCTAATTGCACGTCGGACGCTAGGCTGGTGTCGGATTCGATGTTTTGCCACTGCTCATCAATACCCAACACATTTATGACCATGGTATAGGCGCGAACCACCTCACCTGCCGAGGCACCGGTAGATTCCATTTGGCGGAAGAAGAAGCTAAAGCCCATTCTATCCACCAGATCGTTGGCTAGCTGTGTTGCAACAATTTCATGGCGCAGTTGATGCTCTGCCACGGCCTCGCTGTAACGACTCACTAGCTCCCCAGGAAAGGCATCGTTCACCGACTTAGCCAACCAGGGCTCTGAGAGCAGATCTGCCTGCAACAGCACTTCTTTTAGCATCACCTTGGAATAACAGACCAGCACGGATAGCTCTGGCCTTGTCCAGACAGGCTTATTACGATTAATACGCTCATTGAGCTGGTCGTCAGTGGGCAAGAATTCTAGCTCTCGATCTAGCCTTCCACTCTCTTCCAACCAGGCCATAAAGCGTTGGTATTCGGCATGCTGTGTATCGCTGCGATGCATGGCGAGACTAATGGCCTGGGTTTGACGCTCATTATTATGCAGCACTAGCTCAGCCACGCTGTCGGTCATAGAGGCGAGAAACTCGTTTCTGTCGGGCATGGTCAGTCGGCCGGCCATCACCTCTTTATTGAGGAGAATTTTAATATTCACCTCGTGGTCTGAGCAGTCCACACCCGCTGCATTATCAATAAAGTCTGTATTACAGAGGCCGCCTTTTAGGCAGAACTCAATACGACCACGTTGGGTCATACCCAGATTACCGCCTTCACCAAATACTTTACAACGCAACTCTTTGCCGTTAACCCGCAGGCCATCATTGGCTCGATCCCCTACTTCGGCATTGTTTTCTCCGGAGGACTTCACATAGGTGCCAATGCCGCCGTTCCAAATCAAATCAACTTCGGACTTTAGCAGTGCCGTCATCAGCTCTGTGGGGCTGACTTCGTCTTTCTCAATATTAAAGCGCGCCTTGATCTGGGGCGTGAGCTTAAGCGACTTGGCGGAACGGGAATACAGTGCCCCGCCTTTGGATATCAATGACTTATCAAAATCATCCCAGGTGGTGCGCGGTGTTTCAAAGAGGCGCTTGCGCTCTTTAAAGGTGGCCGCGGAATCTGGATTGGGGTCAATAAAGATATGCAGGTGATTAAATGCAGCCACCAGCTGAATATGCTCTGATAACAGCATGCCATTACCAAATACATCGCCACCCATATCGCCGACACCGACCACGGTGAAGTCTTGTTTCTGGATATCCATGCCCACTTCACGGAAATGGCGCTGCACAGCTACCCAGGCACCTCGGGCTGTAATACCCATGCCCTTATGGTCGTAACCATTGCCGCCGCCAGAGGCGAAGGCATCGCCGAGCCAAAAGTTATTGGCTTCAGAAATTTCATTGGCAATGTCCGAGAATGTGGCTGTGCCCTTATCGGCGGCAACAACCAGGTAAGGGTCATCGCCATCACGGCGTACCACATCTACTGGGGGCACTACTTCACCCTCAATAAGGTTGTCACTAATATCTAAAAGAGCCTGTATATAAAGCATATAGCTCGCTATACCTTCCTGTAACCAGGCTTCACGACCGGCAGCCATTGAGGCCTGTTTGGCGACAAAGCCACCCTTGGCGCCAGTGGGCACAATCACTGCATTTTTAACTTGCTGAGCCTTTACTAAGCCCAGTACTTCGGTGCGGTAGTCTTCCAATCGATCGGACCAGCGCAGTCCACCGCGGGCTACTTTGCCGCCCCGTAAATGCACGCCTTCCACTCTTGGGGAGTAGACGAATATTTCATAGGCAGGTCGTGGCTTGGGGGCCAGAGAAATTTTCCCTGACTCCAGCTTGACCGAGATATACGATTTATTGGTGCCGTCTTCAAAGGTTTGGAAGAAGTTGGTCCGCAATGTAGCCTGAATCACTTCTAGGTAACTGCGAATTACATTGTCTTCACTAATGTTCTCAACCGCGTCTAGTCCTTCAAGAATTTTTCTCGCCAAACCTTCCGAGCGTTCAGAGCGACTGTCGCCGGCATAGCGCGGATCGAAATAGCTTTTAAACAGAGCCACCAGATTGCGGGTAATATCCAGATAGCGCGACAATGTATCGGCTATAAAGACCTGACTGTAGGAAATACCCAGCTGCTTCAGATACCGGGCATAGAGTCGCAACATGGCCACGGCACGCCAATCTAAACGCGCACCAATCACTAGGCGGTTAAAACTATCGTTTTCCGCATCGCCTTTCCAGACAGTGCTCAGGGCCTGTTTGAAGTTACCCTGCACCGCTTCTACATCAACATTCACATCCAGAGAGAATGACAGCTGGAATTCTTGCAGCCACACCTGACCTTCGTTATCCGGCTCGATCAGATAGGGATGCTCCATCACCACACGGAAACCGAGATTTTCTAGCATCGGAATCATATCCGAAAGCTGTAATGGCTCATCGCGGTGAAACAGCTTTAACTGTAAATGATTATTCTCTGCAGCCTGCTTGTGCTGTAACTCAATGGCCAGCTCACCCGAATTTTCTAAGGCGTCAAATAATGCAATATGGGCAACCGCCTGCTGCGGACTATAAAGCTCGCGGTAAGAGGCCGGAAATGCCCGCTGAAAACGTCGGGCCAATCCTGCACCTTCGTTTTCACCCACAGAACTGATGGCCATCTCTGCAAATTCATCGGACCAGTCACGAGTGACCTGACGCACAATGTTTTCTAGTTGGGTGCTGTCTACTTCGAGATACTTCTTGCTGCGAATCTGATACACCAGATAGATACGCACCAGCACAGACTCGGGCAAAAACTGTGTCGTAAATTCACTCTCTACCGCTTCCAATTCAACGCCGATAGCCTGCTGAATTTTCATCCGCGACTGGGTACTAAACGACTCTCGGGGCAGATACAGAATACAGCTGACGAACTTGTCAAAGGGATCCGGATGCATAAAGGCCTTGATCACCCGTCGCTCATAAATTTGCCAAATACCAATGGCCGTCTCGGACAGCGTTTCCTTGGTGACAAAGAACAGTTCATCACGAGGATGGAAGTCCAAAATAGCCATCAGCGCCTTGCCGTCATGGCTGGTCTGCTTGAAGCCTGAGTTATCCATGACCCAGTTCACTTTGTTGCGTAGCAGGGGAATGCGGCGCGGGCTGTAGGAATAAAATTGCGAAGTGTAGAGGCCCATAAAGCGCACTTCACCACAGGGCTCGCCCTGTTCATTAAATCGTTTGACTACTACATAATCAGAATACACATCGCGGTGAACACGAGAACGTCGCGACGACTTGGTAATAGTCAGTAACTCATCGCCCTCATAGAGCGCACGAACACCAGGACCTAACTCCTCCACCAATTCCTCGCGATGATCACCGCTGTATTTTTTCAGCAAGCCGTGACGACTATCGTCCACTTCGCTGAGATACATACGGTCGCCGTCAGTGGTTAAATCAAATTCTGCACAGCCAGTGAAGGTAAAGTAGCCGTTGTAAATCCAGCGTAAAAACTCCAGCGACTCTTCCAACTGCTCTACTTTAGGCGCATTAGCTTGGAGCTCGGCAATCAGACTTTCAACCCGCTCGCGCATGGGATCAAAGGCATCCACCACTACTTCAACATCATCCAGCACCGACATTAGGTCCCTACGCAGGTCGGCAAGTTCAGACTCGGCATGCATATCCACTTCGATGGTAATAAAGGCTTCCCGCTCGGCACCCTCGGCATAGTCGGAATGGATGCTCTTGATCACGCCCTGGCTATCACGCACGGCCCAGACGGGGTTGCTCTGCAAGGTATAGATATTCAGCCCGCGACGGTTGAGTACAATGCGCAGGGAATCAACCAGAAAGGGCATGTCAATCTGGTTAATAAAGATAGTGGTATGTTTACTTGACCAGCCGTCATGCTCCGGGTCGGGGTTAAATACCCGGACCTTGGCACGACCAGTGGCGACCTCCCCATCAACTGGAGCGCTGGGGGCTTCAGTACTAAAGCGGCACAGGCTCCAGAGATTCCAGAAGATATCTTCCGGGGGCCTGGCCATATAGTCAGCGTCTGGATAAAAATGCATGGCGTTAGCAGTAAAATTAGTAAACTGCTGTGCCTGAGATTTATTGAGGCTTTTGCTGGCGATTTTGTTGAGGGACTGAATTAAATCAGCTCGCTGACCCTTATTTTTAGCATCCATGATCGGGTTTTGAAACCTTTCTGTTTTTTATAAGTCTGTAGCTTGGTTAAAAACTTTCTACGAGCTAGGGTAACAAAACTAAATCGCTTTAAGCTAGTAATAAACCCGACAGCAAGGTATATAAAAACGCCATTTGAGTCTTGTCGGCATAGCCACTAGAATCACCCACCATTCCATCTTGTAAACCAACTAGCAGGGGTTAGATTTGCACCAGAATATCAACCAACTTAAACAGTGGCTCGGCAGTAAAATTGTCGGCCAGAACCATCTTGTTGAACGCCTAATTATCGCTCTGCTGGCCGATGGGCACCTGCTTGTTGAAGGAGCGCCAGGCTTGGCCAAAACCAAGGCAATTAAAACCCTTTCCGAAGGTCTCGAAGCAGACTTTCATCGAGTGCAATTTACCCCTGATCTACTACCCGCCGATATTACCGGCAGTGACATCTATCGCCCCCAAGAAGGCACCTTCGAATTTCAGGCAGGGCCACTGTTTCACAACCTAGTGCTGGCCGACGAAATAAACCGTGCGCCGGCCAAGGTTCAGTCTGCGCTGTTGGAAGCCATGGCCGAGCGCCAGATATCCGTCGGTAAAAACACCTACCAGCTGCCCGAGTTGTTTTTGGTGATGGCCACGCAAAATCCCATTGAGCAGGAAGGCACCTATCCATTGCCCGAAGCCCAGATGGACCGTTTCTTAATGCATATTCTGGTGGACTACCCTGCCCCAGAGACCGAGCGTCAGATTCTCGCCCTGTCTAGACAGGAAGCACTGCATCAGGCACAGGAAACTATCGAACCTATCAGTCAGGCAACATTGCTCGAGGCCCGCAAACAGGCCCTCGCAGTGCATATGGCAGAGCCTGTCGAAGAGTATCTAGTGCAAATAATTCTGGCCACTCGAAATACTAAGGCCTATGGCGGCGAGCTGGCCCAGTGGTTGGATTACGGCGCCAGCCCAAGAGCCACCATTGCCCTAGATCGCTGTAGTCGTGCACTGGCCTGGTTAGAAGGCCGCGACTTTGTGACGCCAGATGATGTTCGTGCCGTGGCCCATGATGTATTGCGCCATCGACTGATTCTAAGCTTTGAAGCCGAAGCCAGTGGCGTTACTGCCAACCAGGTTATCGATCGATTACTGGCGACCGTACCCTCGGCATGAATAAGCACCTATGAATAAGCACCTATGACCGACAGCCTTACTCAGGAAGCGCTTAACCAGCACCCGGCAGTCGCCAGCCTCACCGAGATGGTGCGGCTGCGTTATGGCGCGCGCGAACTTAGCGGCTTTCCAAAAATTCAGGCGCGACAGATGCTCGCTGGTGGCCATAAATCGAGCTTTCGTGGGCGCGGTATGGACTTTGATCAGGTGCGACTGTATCAGCCCGGCGATGACGTACGCACCATTGACTGGCGTGTCACAGCTCGCACCCAAACACCCCACACCAAAATATTTAGCGAAGAACGAGAACGCCCGATTCTGGTGATAACCGATCTGCGGGGCCCCATGTTCTTTGGCAGCCAGCGGTTAAAATCGGTGGTCGCCTGTGAAATTTCAGCAGCACTGGCATGGGCAGGCCTCAGCGCCAATGACCGCGCCGGTGGTGTGGTCTTTGGTCAACAGCAGCAGGTGGATGTCAAAGCCCGCCGCAGCCATCATGCGGTATTGCAGTTTATTCATGCCCTGCAGGAATACAGCGCCAAGTTATTAGAGCCACAGGCCGACCGTTATAGCTTGGCGGAAATGCTCGAAGAATCGCGCCGTTTTACCGCCACCGGTAGCAGTATCTTTATTGTTAGCGACTTCCATGATCTCGATGATGACTGCGAGCGGCATCTCTTTGAGTTGGCCCGTCATGGCAATATTAATTTTTGTCATGTCTACGACCAGATCGAAGCCGTATTGCCCGACCCTTCTATTTACGCCGTGAGCGATGGCCAGCAACAAACCATGCTCGACACCGGCAACAGTGAACTGCGCCAGCGGTTTGAAAAAGCTTTTGAAGACCGCAGCCAGCGATTGAAAAAGCTCAGCGAAAAATTCTCAGCGGGCCTGCTCTCTTTTAGCACCGCCGACAATGTGATGTCTGTGTTGGGCCGAGCCTATAGCAAGAAACGCAGCAACGCGCGCAATAGCAATGCCAGTACCAGCGGAGGCGATTAATGGAATCAGATCCCTTAGCGCAACTTCGCGATATTCATCTGCCCGAGACTATTTCTTGGTGGCCACTGGCACCGGGCTGGTGGGTACTGATTATTTTATTGGGTCTAGCCACTGGCTGGATAATCTTTAAAGCGGTGCAACGAAAGCGCGCTAATCTGTATCGCCGCCAGGCTACAGCTAAATTGTTAGAGATTGAGCAGAGTGGCAGCTCAGCACCCCTAGCGGATATATTTGTCGTCCTTAAACAGACCGCCAATATCGCCTACCCTAACCAGCAGGCGAGTAGTCTAAGCATCGAAAAGTTTATCGGCTTTTTGCAGAGCAGCTGTGTCACTGGCATCTTTACTGACTTGCCTGACAACCTAAGCTCCGCGCTTTATTCGAGCAGCGACCAGCAGACCCAGACATCTAACACGCCGGCACTGCATGCAAAGGTATTAGCCAGCGCTAAAACCTGGGTCATCGAACACAAACAGGAGGCCAAGCCATAATGCTAGACCTTCTCTGGCCCTGGGCACTGGCCCTTGCACCCCTACCCTTTATCTATCGCTGGTTGCGCAGCCCCGCCGAGTTAAGCATGCGTGCCCTGCGCGCACCCCTGCTCGCGAGCGCCGCACTGAATGCAGGCATCTCTCCTAAAACCACGACCTGGCAGCGTCACCTCCTTCTCGCCATGCTGACGATCTGCTGGTTGAGCACGGTCGCAGCCCTCACACGCCCAGTGTGGATTGGTGAACCTGTGGCCATGCCCACCAATGGCCGAGACATTTTGCTGGCCGTGGATATCTCTGGCAGCATGCAGCAGGAAGATATGGACATTAATGGCCGCCAAGTGAATCGTTTGGTGGCTGTAAAAGCTGTGGTCGGCGACTTTGTAATCAAGCGTGAAGGTGATCGACTGGGGCTTATTTTATTCGGCGAAAAAGCGTATCTACAAACGCCCCTCACCTTTGATCGAAAAACTATGCAGGTCTTATTAAATGAAGCACAGCTCGGTTTTGCCGGCAGTAATGGTACCGCCATTGGTGATGCCATCGGGCTTGCGGTCAAACGATTACAGGATCGACCGGAAAACCATCGGGTGGTTATTCTGCTAACCGACGGCGCCAACAATGCCGGTGAGTTAGACCCCATGGAGGCTGCCGATCTCGCAAAGCGGGCTAAGGTGAAAATATACACCATCGGGATAGGCGCAGAGATGCAAGAAACCTGGGGGCTGTTTGGTAACCGCGTGACTAACCCAAGCGCCGACCTCGACGAGACGGCATTGCAGGGCATAGCCGATACCACGGGCGGGCAGTTCTTCCGCGCTCGGGACCCTCAGGAACTAATGGCTATTTATGCCGAACTCAATCGCCTAGAAGCCATTGAACAGGAAGCAGAAACTATTCGCCCGGTAGCCACTCTGTTTCATTGGCCTCTGGGATTGGCGTTTGCGCTCAGCCTAATAGTCGCTCTGTTTAGCAGTCGCAGGAGCGCCCATGCCTGAATTCTTCGCCGAGCTAATGGCCTCGTCAGCTGACTTTCATTTTCTGCGACCTCTGTGGTTTCTGGGACTCATTCCAGCCGCCCTAGTACTGGCATTATTTCAATGGCGCAAGCGCAGCGCCGGCAACTGGGCACAGATTATAAACCCCGCCCTACTGCCCTTTTTAATGCAGGGCGAGGACGGCAAAAAGCGCCACAGTACCGCCTGGTTAATCACCGGCTTGGCCCTAGCCTGGATACTGAGTTGCATCAGCCTTGCGGGCCCAACTTGGCAGCAGCTACCACAGCCAGTGCACAAAGAAGATTCAGCGTTGATAGTGGTATTCGATTTATCACCTTCCATGCTCGCCCAAGATATTAAACCCAGCCGCCTAGTTCGCGCCCGCTACAAGTTAATTGATATTCTTAAGAAACGCCACGAAGGATTTACTGCGCTGGTGGTCTATGGCGGTGAGGCCCATACGGTTTCGCCCCTAACCGAAGACAGCAATACCATTATTAGTCTGGTGCCAATTCTGCACCCTACCCTGTTACCCGAGTACGGCAGTAATACCGAAGAAGCCATAGAAATCGCCCTCGAGCTGGCGATTAACGGGGGTTACGAACAGGCGGATATTTTATTAATAACCGACGGCGTGGCGCGCTCCGCGTTTGGCACCATTCAGTCAATGGTCTCCCAAGCTGGCAAATTTAGGCTCTCTATTTTGGGCGTAGGCACTGATCAGGGTGCACCTATTCCTCTGGGTGATGGCGGCTTTGTTAAAGACAGTCGCGGCGCTATTTTAATTCCAAAATTAGCCGCCTCCTCACTGCAAGCACTGGCCTCGGCACAGGGCGGCAACTACCAAACTATTAGTGCGGGGGACAGCGACATTGAGCAAATACTCGCCGTGACAGAACAGCTATTCCCCGATGCCACTAGAGAACTAGATCGTTCATTTGACCTCTGGGACGACCAAGGCTATTGGCTGGCCATACTTTTATTGCCAGCCCTGCTATTAAGTTTTCGCAGAGGCGCAGTGGTTACGTTGCTCTTTGCTCCGCTACTATTTAGTAGTCATCCCGTCGAGGCATTAGACTGGAATGACCTGTGGCAAACCCCCGATCAGCAGGGCGCTCAGGCATTAGAAGAGGGAAACCTAGAGGCTGCTCAATCACTCTTTGACGACGACCAATGGCGTGGCAGCGCCGCCTATAAAGCCGGCGACTACGATCAGGCCATCGATGACTTTTTAGGCGCCGAAACAGCCGCCGCCCATTACAACCGCGGTAATGCCCTAGCAAAATCCGGCGACCTTGAAGGCGCAATCGAAGCCTATAATCAGGCCCTAAAACAGCAACCAGAGATGGAAGATGCCGCGGCCAATCGCGACCTTATTGAAAAGCTAAAAGAGCAGCAAGAAGACTCTTCGGAACAGCAGGACCAAGAACAAGACCAAGACAAGAAAGACAACAAGGATCAGCAGGACCAGGATCAACAACAGCAGCAAGAAAACGGCGATCCCCAGCCCTCAGATTCCAGCGACGAACCGCAGGAACAGGATCAACAGAACCAGCAACCAGAAGAGACAGAGCAAGAAAAAGAAGAGCGAGAGCAAGCCGAAAAAGAGGCCAAAGAGCAAGAAGCTCAGGAGCAGAAAGAAAAACAACAGCAGGAACAACAAGACAAAGAGCAGCCGCAAGAAGCACAGGCCGAGCCCACCGACGAAGAGAAACAGGCCCAGCAAGAAATAGAACAGATGTTGCGCAGAGTGCCCGATGATCCCGGCGGTCTGCTGCGTGCAAAATTCCGCTACCAGTCGCGACAACGTGCACTGGAGCCAAAACGCCCCAAGCCACCCAACGACGAAGAGCGCTGGTAAATGACTCGATATTTTTACAAAAACGGATTTCTTTTTACTGCACTATTAATACTGACCACAGTGGGAATATCTACCCTAAGCTGGGCAGAGCTAACGTCAAAAGTAAACCGCACAGTACTCGACAGCAACGAAACCTTGCAGCTCCGTGTGCGACTCGACGCGCAGGCGTTTACGTCAGAGCCTGATTTTACGCCGTTGCAAACCGATTTTGAAATTCTATCCAACAGTCGTCAGCAGCAGTATTCCAGTGTTAACGGCAAAGCGGTTTCTTACACCGATTGGAATTTAACACTGCTACCCAAGCGTATCGGCATTATTTTAATTCCCTCATTAAAGTACAAAAGAGAAATTAGTAACGCCGTAGAAGTTACCGTTCGCGCCGCCTCTACTTCTGGATCTGCGGCTAGCGGCAAACAACCCATTTACACAGAAACACTGGTGGACAAATCTGCAGTCTATATCCAGGAACAAATAATACTCACCCATCGACTCTACACCTCCGTGCAGTTACGAGACTACAGCCTCTCAGACCTGGATATTCCCGGTGCCATTGTCCAGCGCCTCGGCGACAGTCAATTTCAAAAAGTCATTAACGGCAGAAACTATTTAGTACTAGAAGTGCGCTATGCAATATTCCCCCAGAGCAGTGGCAAACTCGATATTCCCCTACTGCGCTTTGGTGCCTATGAAACCACTAGCCGCAGTCAATTTGGTTCCTTTTCCAGTCGGGGTAATCGCATATTTCGCGACACCGATGCTAAAAGAATCGACATCATGGCCAGACCTACCCATGTGCCCGCCGATGAATGGATGCCCAGCAGTAAAGTTGAGCTAAGCGAACAGTGGAGCGGCGACCTCGATAGTCTCATCGTTGGCGAGCCCATAACCAGAACCATTCGCATCAATGCTCAGGGACTAACCGGGGCACAGATAATACCGCTGCCAATCATTGAGAGCCCTAGCTATAAGGTGTATCCAGACCAGCCACAGCTTGAGGAACAGGCGATTGGAGATGGCGTGTTGGGTACGCGCACAGAGTCTTTAGCACTGGTGCCTAATCGAGCCGGTGAGCTCGTTATTCCAGCCATAGAGATGCGCTGGTGGGACACCAAAAACCAACGTATGCAAACAGCCAGCCTTCCCGCCACCAAGGTTCAGGTGGCCCCCAGCACGGCGATTATTAATAACACACCATTAGCGGCCAATACCCCCCTAACAACCATGGAACCCCTTGATTTAAATCCAGAGTCAGCCGGTTTCTTTGGCAGTGCAGGATCTGCCGAGCCATCGATGCTGGTAAAACTGTCACTGGTATTTAATGCATTGTTACTGGCCACTATCGCCCTACTATTGTTGGGTCGCCGCAAGCAGCGCAGTATTAAGAAAACCAGTAGCGAACAGAAAACTTCTCCGTTACTTAACTTAAAGCAGCAGCTAAAAGCTATTGAGATAGAGGCTAACAACAATAATCTGATGGCAATGCGTGATGGGATTGTCGCCTGGGGTCAGTGCCTCTTTGCAGAGACGCCACCGACAACCTTAAAGGCCCTTAGCCTGCTCTTAGACGATGCAGAGTTGCAGCAGCAATTTGCTCAGCTAGATCGCCAGCTCTATAAGGGTGAGGCCGAAAGTACTGAGGACAACTTGGATATTAGTTTGTTATTGCAGCGTTTAAAGCAGCAGTCTACTTTTTCCCGCAACAGCGTATCCAGTTCAGGCAATGGGCTTAAGCCGCTCTATCCTGAGTAACAAGGTAGGAAGTAGTAAGTTGTAAATAAAAAGGAAGCAGAAGACAGACGCGTTAAGCGGTTACTGGCTTCTGTATGGCAATGGTATTGGTCGAACGCTCAACGGAATTGTCAGCCTTTAAATAAACCAGCTTAGGTTTATGCACAGCCGCCTCAACCTCAGAAAACTGCCCATAGGTGGCAATAATAATACGATCCCCCACCTGGCATTTTCGTGCCGCCGCACCATTGATAGAGATAATCCCAGAACCTGCTTCAGCAACGATAACGTAAGTAGTAAACCGCTCACCATTGGTCACGTTGTAAATATCAATCTGTTCAAACTCGCGCATATCAGACAGCGCCAGTAAGTCGGCATCAATCGCGCAAGAACCGTCATACCAGAGTTCTGCCTGAGTGACCGAGGCCATGTGTAGCTTAGCTTTTAGAAAATTCGACAACATATTTAGAAGTCCTTTTTAAATAACAAACTGCTCTACTCAATAGTTACTGTGCCTTTATAGGCTAATGCTCAAATTATCAATCAATCGTGCTGACTCAGTAAACATAGCACCTAGAATGGTAATTTCAAGGTCATCATCCGCGGCTTGATCCAGTGTTTTACTGTTACAGATCGTGACGTAATCTATTTTAAAGCCCGCTTCAATGATGCGTGATTTAGCCGTTCCTTCCAAACCAACAAAGTCACGGTTACCCGCTTTAATCTCTTCTGCTATCCAGGCCAAACTATCTTTAAGTACTATCACTAGGGGCCGCTCTTCAGCCGTAATATAGCTGTTGCGCGAGCTCATCGCCAAACCGTCTGGCTCTCTATGAATAGGCGCAGAGCTAATTTGGATGGGCATACACAGGTCTTCTGCCATACGACGAATTACGGCCAACTGCTGGTAATCTTTGATACCAAAAATCGCTTCGTCGGGCTGTACTATATTGAACAGTTTGCTAACCACGGTGGTTACACCTTCGAAATGGCCCGGGCGGCTAGCACCACAGAGAACATCGGTCATGGTTGGGCAAATAACCCGGCTCTGGGTATCAAGACCATTGGGGTACATTTCGATATCGTCTGGATGAAAAAGATAGTCACAGCCAGCATCACGAAGCTTGTCGCAATCGCCCTGGTAGGTGCGGGGATATTTGTCCCAGTCTTCGTTAAGACCAAACTGTAGCGCGTTTACAAAGATCGAGCAGACGACTATGTCGTTAGTCTCGCGGGCCTGTTTAATGAGGGCTAAATGCCCACCGTGGAGGTTGCCCATGGTGGGCACAAAACCAATGCGCAGTCCCTTGAGGCGATCTTTATTTAAATCGTCTCTAAGACCACTGACGGTATGGAAGACCTTCATTAACGAAATCCTTAATTATTGGAAATAGTTCTGCTTAAAAGTTAAGAATACTAGTTGTCAGAAAAGTGATCACCAGCCAGATTTTCAAAGCGCGTATACTTACCCATAAACATTAATCGGCAGGTGCCAATTGGACCATTACGCTGCTTGCCAAGAATGATCTCAGCGGTGCCCTTATCGGGACTGTCTTCGTTATACACCTCATCACGGTAGATAAAGGCAATAACATCCGCATCCTGCTCAATGGCGCCAGATTCACGGAGATCCGCGTTTACAGGGCGTTTGTTGGGCCGCTGTTCCACATTTCGACTGAGCTGGGACAGCGCGATCATTGGGCATTCATATTCTCTGGCCAGACCTTTAAGCTCACGGGATATCTGCGAGATTTCTTGTACTCGCCCTTCCGCAGAATTAGTGCCGCTCATCAGCTGCAGGTAATCCACCATAATCATGCCTGGCTGGGCCTGCTCGTAAAGAGCCTCAGTGTCGGCTGGGGTATCTGCACCATGTTCCTGATGCCACTGGGCACGTAACTGGTCCACACGCTCGCGGGTGAACTGCTTGATACGGTTGCGCATTTCCAAGGTGGTAATGCCCGCCGAATCATCAATAAACAGAGGTCGATCTTTAAGTCGCTGTGCCGCACTGCTGAGGCGCGGCCAATCATCTTCGACTAGGTTGCCCGAGCGCATACGCGTTGCATCAATCTTGCCAATGGAAGAGAGCATACGCATGACTAGGCTGCTGGCTGGCATCTCAAGCGAGAAGACCAGTACCGGACGATTCTGATGAAGGGTGGCGTGTTCTACCATGTTCATGGCGAAGGCCGTTTTACCCATGGAGGGTCGTCCAGCGATAATAATTAAATCTGATTTCTGCCAGCCGGAGGTCATGGCATCCAGATCGGAGAACCCAGTGCTGAGGCCAGTAATATCGGCGTCATTTTTGAACAGTTCATCGAGCCGCTCAACCGCTTCTTTAATGAGGGTATTAACTTCTTTAAAACCGCCCTTTTTGGGGCGATTTTCAATAATTTCTTGGAGTCGACTCTCGGCTTCGGCCAACAGTTTAGAGCTATCCCAACCGAGGGGATTGTAGCCTTTGCGCACTATATCGCTGGCCGCGCCTATCAGTTGGCGAACGATCGAACGCTCAAGCACAATCTGGGTGTAGGCTTTAATATTGGCGGAGCTTGGAGTGCTATGGGCGAGATCAACCAGATACTCGGCACCACCCACGGCACTGAGATCATTATTATTTTGTAGGAATTCAGAGAGGGTAATCGGGTCGAACGGCTGGCCATCTGCAGACAGACTGTGCATGGCATTAAAGATCAGCTGGTGATCTTTGCTGTAAAAATCGCTGTCTGCCAACACTTCTGCAATAGAATCAAAAGCATCATTTTTCAGCATTAAACCACCGAGTACAGCCTGCTCAGCCTCAATTGAATGAGGGAGTGGTTGACTGACGGTAGGTTCCGCAAAAAGTGCTTCGTTCATACCAGAAATCTTACTCTGTGGTTATAAGGTTAATTTGCCCGCGAAAACAAAAACGGCACTGCATCTTATTAAGAAGCGGTGCCGTTATGCAATGCTTTACTGATATCTGACTTATTTACTCAGCAGCCAGACTGCAGGAATTACTCTGCTTCAATAATAACAGTGACCGTCTCAACAACGTCGAGGTGCAGCTGAACTTCAACTGTAAACTCTCCAACGTGGCGGAAAGCGCCATCTGGAAGGTTAATCTCGCTCTTGCTGATCTCGCCGCCGGCTGCGTTAATCGCATCTTCCAACTCACGAACACCAATAGAGCCAAACAGCTTGCCTTCATCACCAGCGATAGCGCTAATAGTAATGGTACCCGCAGCTTGCAGCTTAGTAGCACGAGCCTGAGCTTCGCCCAGTTTCTCAGCAGCAGCAGCTTCAAGGCCAGCACGGCGTGTTTCGAAGTCGATGATGTTGGCTTCAGTAGCAAATACAGCCTTGCCCTGAGGAACCAAATAGTTGCGGCCGTAACCAGCTTTAACAGTAGCTTTGTCGCCAATGTTACCCAATTTGCCAATCTTTTCTAGAAGAATAACTTGCATCTTAATAGCCTCTTTTTCTTACTATCTGCCCAATGTTAGCGGTTTTTAGTCGCCGCCAATCTTGCGCGTAAATTCAATATGCTGTCAGCAAATCCCAGACCAACCAGCAGTAACGCTGTTGAAGATCCAGCAAACACCAACCCAAAATACAGTAGACCCAGCCACTGACCACCCAACTTCAAAAACCCGATGCTGTGGTGAACCAAAGCCAGTCCGCAGACCAGTAACGGTACTGCCAAAAGCTGCATCCAGGGTTTGTATTCGCTTGGCAAATACATCCCAGCTAAAACAGCAGCTATCAACAACAGCGCAACGCTGCTATCTAATCTTAAACCGTGGAATTCTTGTTGAAATCCACCTGGGTTATACAGCAGTGCTTGCCACCATCTGGAGACTAACAAACTCGCTATCGCGCTGAGTGTTAGCATCCAGGCCATAAGACCCAATATAAATTGACGCCCCGGAATAAAGGGCGTCTCTTCTAACTTTTGCTCTTCGGCTATCTGCTCGAACATGTCGCTTACATCTTGCACGAACTGATCAATAGCAGCTGAAAAAAACCAGCCAAAACCGAGTGCGATAACAACGCCAACCACCACCGATAACAGCATGGTCCACTGCCATGAGGCAGTAACTCGCAGCACATTGGCCGCGACCACCATCATAAACAGTGCAGCTACTGACACTAAGGTTAGCAGCTGGTTTCCATCACTGAGGTAGTAAGTACCTATGAGCGGCAAAACTGCCCATAGGGATACGATTAAACCCTCAGCACTTCCTTTACGAAGTGTTACCAAGCCAATGGTTGCCGGGCTAACAAAGGGAAAAATATTTCCCAATAGCGCCACGATACAAGCCTGGGCTCGCCCGCGCATAATAAATTCAGCTAGGGCACGCAAAAGTACTATTCCTTAAATTACTTGTGGCTATCTGTATAAGGTAGCAACGCAATGTAGCGAGCGCGCTTGATAGCTTCAGACAACTCACGCTGGTAGCGTGCTTTGGTACCAGTGATGCGGCTAGGAACGATCTTGCCGCTCTCAGAGACATAACCTTTCAAAGTGTCTAAATCTTTATAATCGATTTCAGTTGCGCCTTCGGCGGTGAAACGACAAAATTTTCTACGACGTACAAACTTAGCCATGCTTATTCTCCTTTATCCGCTTCAACAGCAGGTGCTTCTTCAGCCGCAGGTGCTTCTTCGGCTACGGGTGCTTCTTCAGCAGGAGCTTCAGCGGCAGCGGTTGCAGCAGCAGCGGCATCAGCAGCAGCTTTGGCTTCATCAGCCTTAGCTTTAGCAACGTTGCGACGCTCACGCGCTTCTTTGTCAGCTTTTTCAGCATTTTCCAGCTTCATAATCGGTGATTCACCAGTAACGGCTTCGTCACGACGAATAACCATGCTGCGCAAAACAGCATCGTTGTAGCGGAAAGTGGAGTTCAACTCATCCAGAACTTCTTGAGTACACTCAACGTTCATTAGGATGTAATGAGCTTTGTGAATTTTGTTGATAGGGTAGGCCAACTGACGGCGCCCCCAATCTTCTTTACGGTGAACTGAACCGCCGCCCGCTTCTACTGAAGCAGTGTAGCGTTCAACCATACCGGGGACTTGCTCGCTCTGATCTGGATGGACCAGGAACACGATTTCGTAATGACGCATTGTATCTCCTCGTGGCTTTAATAGTCTCCCGCTAACGCCAATTTGGTCGTTGCAGTGAGACAAGGAGTGCCTGAACGTATGTCCAGACGCTTTTGTGACGCGCGATTATAGTGATTCGACCCCTCGGTTGCAACCGCCTAAGAAGAAAGATTACAGAAGGATAAACCGCCCAAGTAGCTGGGTTTCGGGTGCAGTTTTAGATACGGGCTCGCAGACTAAAAACCGAGCGCACATTGGTACGCGGGCGATCCAATATATAGGTAATGGCCATCTCCTCACAGGACACCACCACATGGACCAGAATAACCAGTCTAAAAAAGGTATCTGCATCCAATAACACAAGCACATAATAAGCCGGCGCCATCAGCACCGCCGTGGCCTTAGCCCCCCAGGTGTGATAACTCGGATACTCACCAAACTTGTACAGAGCCATAAGGATTGGCGCAATAAAAAACAGTACTGTAGCCAACACATAGCCCGCTTGGGCGGAAAATACCGCCGGCCAGATCCAGTACAGGCCTAGAATCATGGCGCCGTAGGTCAGCATATCTCCCCAGCTATCCAGCTTAGCCCCCAGATCACTGGTCTGGTTCAGTTTTCGCGCAAAATACCCATCCAGCACATCACTGAGTAGAGAAATAACCAGCACCCCCAAAAAAGCCTCCCCATCGCGGATATACGCTAGGCCCATTAATACCGGAACCAGCGCCAACCGCAGCAGACTTAATAAGTTGGGAATCGTGTAAATAGAACGCTCCATAGTTGCCATTAAAATCCCTCTATTGATAACAAATACATCCCTGTATAAGTATTAGATTAGCGGTAAATTAGTGTGAAATCCAACGTTCTATATCAATAAAAGCGCAAGCTATTAGGCTCGCTATTGGAAGGCCGATTAAAGAGCCTATTAAATGGCAACCCTTCGCTGACGGACTACTTCAAACAAACAAATACCCGTCGCCACCGACACATTGAGGCTACTCACCCCACCGGCCATAGGTAGCTTGCCGAGAAAATCACATTGTTTCATGGTCAATTGACGCATACCCGAACCCTCAGCGCCCATCACCAGCACCATAGGTCCCTTCAGATCCAGATCATAGATAAACTTGTCAGCCTCACCAGTAGTGCCCACGACCCAGGCGCCCTGCTGCTGGAGCTTTTCCAGAGTACGGGTAAGGTTTGTCACCATCACCAACGGCATGGTTTCAGCGGCACCACAGGCAACCTTAGAGACCACCGGAGTCAAACCCACAGAATTATCTTTGGGCACAATCACCGCATGAACACCGGCACCATCTGCAGAGCGCAGGCAGGCACCTAAATTATGGGGATCAGTTACCCCATCCAACATCAGAAAAAAGGCATCGCCACCCTTCTCTTCCGCCAGATTCAGTAAAAAGTTTTCATCATAGGTTTGTCCAGGACTACAGAGTGCCATAACACCCTGATGGCGGCCCTCAGCCTTCTCATCAAGCCGCTTTGAGGTCGCCCACTGCAATGTCACGCCATGCTGTTCTGCCAGCTTGTGGATTTTTTGCAAACGATCATCCGTTCGCCCACGCTGCACATGCAACTCTTTCACCCGTTGGGGTGACGACTTAAGCATGGTATGCACCGCATGAATGCCATAAATCCAATCCACAAAACTCTCCTACCGCGTCTATTAAAAATGAAAGGCGTCAATCGCCGATTGCGCATTGTACTGGCTTTGGGCAAAATCCAAGCATAAATAATCCGGACCTATCTAGAATGACGAGTGACACAAATAGCACCATGACTAACAGCCTGCCCACCGCCAATTTAATGCGTCGCCTCGCGGCACTCATCTACGATGCCTTCTTGCTGTTTGCCATTACCCTCGGCTATGGCGGCCTGTTACTGATCATTAAAATACTGTTCAACGGCCTCGACGACCTAGAAAATATTCAGCCTGGGGTATTTGTGCAATGGTTGAGCTTCTTCGGCTGGCTCGGCGCCATGTCGGGTTACTACTTTATATGCTGGCGCAAACAGGGCCAGACTCTCGGCATGAAAGCCTGGCGCATCCGCCTGCAGCAAGCCGATGGCTCGCTCGCCAGCGCCCAGCAATGCCTAAGCCGCAGCCTACTGGCAACCCTGTCGCTGGCCTTTTTTGGCATAGGCTATTTATGGTGCCTAGTACCACCGGCCAAAGAATGCCTCCACGACCGCTACACTGGCACTCAGGTAGTTACACTCTCAAAAGAAAAAAAATAAAATACAGAGCATCGGGGCACTATCTATGAGCAACATGAGCAACTTAATTATCGCGCTAGATCAGGGAACCACTTCCTCAAGAACCATTCTCTTTGATCAGCGCTATCAAATTGTCGAACAGGCCCAACAAGAGTTCACCCAACACTTCCCCGAAGATGGCTGGGTAGAGCACGACCCCATGGATATCTGGAACACCACATTAGCCACCGCCAAAGAGGCCATGGCCAGTGCCGGGGTAACTGCCAAAGATATTGCCGCCATTGGTATCACCAATCAGCGGGAGACCACGGTCATCTGGGATCGCCACACGGGCCAACCCATTTACAATGCCATTGTCTGGCAAGATCGACGCACCGCAGCCTTCTGTAACCAACTTAAAGAACAGGGCCTTGAAACTAGCGTCACCGAAAAAACCGGCCTGCTATTAGACCCCTATTTCTCCGCCACCAAAGTCGCCTGGATTCTCGACAATGTTCCTGGCGCTCGCGACAGAGCCGAACGGGGCGAACTGGCCTTTGGTACCGTGGATAGCTGGCTGCTGTGGAATCTCACCGATGGCGAGCATGCAACAGACGCCACCAATGCCTCGCGCACCATGCTCTACAATATTCATCGCGCTGACTGGGACGATGAGCTACTCGACCTATTTAATGTACCGCGATCATTGCTCCCCGCAGTTAAAGACAGCGCCGCCGATTTTGGCACCACCAGTTTGCTGGGCGACCCCATCAATATTTACGGCATTGCCGGTGATCAACAAGCCGCCACATTAGGCCAAGCCTGTTTTGATGTGGGCATGATGAAGTCCACTTACGGCACCGGTTGCTTTGCCCTACTTAACACCGGAAGCACGGCAGTCACCTCAACCAATCGCCTACTGACCACTATTGCCTACCAGCTGGATGGCAAGCCTACTTACGCCCTTGAAGGCTCCATATTTATTGCCGGTGCCGCCGTGCAGTGGTTGCGCGATGGTTTGGGCATTATCGAATCTGCCAGCCAATCCGGCCAACTCGCCAAAGACGCAGACCCTAGCCAATCAGTGTATATGGTGCCTGCCTTCACCGGCTTAGGCGCACCCTGGTGGGATGCTGATGCTCGTGGGGCTCTATTGGGTTTAACCCGCGGCACAGGCCCAGCAGAAATTGCCAAGGCTGCTTTGGAATCGGTGTGTTATCAAACATTGGATTTATTAAACGCCATGCGCGCAGACTGGACCCAAGAAGCCGAGACCGTTTTAAGAGTTGATGGCGGCATGGTCGCCAGTGATTGGACCATGCAATGTTTGGCGAATATTTTACAGGCGCCAGTAGATCGTCCGGTGATCGCCGAGACTACCGCTTTAGGTGCGGCTTGGTTAGCAGGATCGCGAGCAGGTGTCTGGCCAGATCGGGCTGGGTTTGCGGCAAGTTGGCAGTTAGAGAGTAACTTTGTACCGCAGATGTCGGTTGAAGACAGAGATTTAAAGGTAGCTGGGTGGAATAAGGCGGTTCGGCGCGTACTGAGTTAAAGGGCTAGACTAAACAGAAGGATCTGGTGCGGGGCATAGCCAGTCACCCTGTTTCGATCGATTCCATGGGTTGCTGGTTTTCAGCGCTCAGATAACTCGCTTTGCTCAAACAGATCTTCGCTCAACCTGAAAATCAGCAACCCATAAGCGGAATCTGACTGATCGAAACAGGGTGACTGGCTTTGCTTCAGGGGTCTGCCGGTGTATGGTTTTTTGGGTGAATACAATTAGGATTTTAGAGGGATACTGTGATGATTAAAACTATAATTGCGGCAAGTTTGTTGCTGGTTGGTTGTGGTGTGGAAGAGCAAAACGCTGGAAATCCGCTGAGTTTGTACACCTTTGACTGTGGATCCATTGAGATATCTAATCTCGACGCATTTTCCTCGAACGGCGACTACGCTGGACTGTCGGGCAGCCTGACCAACACCTGCTATCTAATCCGTCACCCCCAGGGAGATCTGTTATGGGATCTCGGCTTGCCTGATGCCTTAGTTGGCATTGGCCCCCAGACTGAGGGCATTTTTACCACGACACTTGAAAGAACATTAATCGAACAGCTAGCCGATATCGGCCTGACAGCACAGGATATTGAGTTTATTTCAATCTCTCACAGCCATTTTGACCACAGCGGTCAGGCGGCCCTTTTCCCAGAGAGTCAGTGGCTGGTGAATAAAAATGAATTTGATTACATGTTCAGCACAGACGCAAACAAAGCTCAGAACGCAGCCTTTGCCGAGCTTAGTAATAGTATCCACACAGGCAATCTTGATGTGTTTGGTGATGGCTCAGTCATGATTCTCGAACTGCCAGGACATACACCCGGACATAGTGCGCTGCAAGTTAATCTGCCTGAAAGCGGCCCTATTCTTCTTACAGGTGATCTCTACCACCGCACCGAAAGCCGCGAGCTAAAGCGTGTTCCAAGATTTAATACCGACGAACCTCAAACTAGAGAATCGATGGACCTCTTTGAAATGTTGGCGACAGAATCTGGTGCGCGAGTGATTATTCAGCACGAGCCAGTAGATGTAGCTACTTTGCCCAAACCACCTGCGTTCTTAAGATAGTTCACAGCAATGAGAAGAGATCCCTCGTCGCGCTGCTCTGTCGGGATGACAGATTGTGAGCGTGCAAACCTTGCGATCCCGAACACCCTTGTCATTCCGAACGCAGTGAGGAATCTCCCCACAAACCCGGTCCAACCCAAAGCCAACCAGCACCCCATATTGTCCAAATGACAGATATTAGCCACCCCACACCACCGCAATTTTAAAGTCACCAACAGGGCCATAGAATTGGCAGAACAGAGCCCGTCACCCTGTTTCGATCAGTCAGGTTCCGCTTATGGGTTAAGGGTTTTCAGGTCGAGCGAAGATCTGTTTGAGCGTAGCGAGTTATCTGAGCGCTGAAAATCGTCAAGCCATGGAATCGATCGAAACAGGGTGACGGGCTCTGTACCCGCACCACACCCAATCAACCACCACGCCTCAATAAATACAACCCAACCCCCATACAAAGAAGCACCGGCATCAGCACAGCCAGAACCGCAGGAAAACCAAATACAATACTAAACGGCCCCAACATATCCTGAATAATCTTAAAGCTAATACCAATCACCACACCAACAAAAATACGCAGCCCCATGGTGGAATCTCGAAGGGGGCCAAACACAAAAGAGATACCAATCAAAACCAGCCCAATAATCACCAGAGGCTGTAATACCTTGCGCCAATAGGCTAATTCGTACACCGAGGTATCCGCATTTTGCAGTTCCAAGAAATTGATGTAGTTGTACAGACTAGAAATAGACAGCGCACTGGGAGGTAACACATTTAAGGTTAGCACCTCAGGGGTTAGTTCAGAATTCCAGCGTCGTGTAATCTTCTTTTCAGTTTCTGTACTGGTTTCGTTAAAGCGCGTGATCGAAACATTCTCTTCAACCCACAGATTCTCGGTGCCGTTATAGGTGGCGCGGGATGAGAAACTTGCTTCTAATAAGGCCTTATCGTCATCGAACTTATAACGCGTCACGCCGAACAGAACACCGCCAGGAAATACCGCATTAAAATGCATAAACTCACTGCCTTCGCGATTCCACAAACCGGATGCAGAGTTCTGTGCAGACTCGCCCTTGCGCAAATACTCACGTCGACCCTCAGCCAGCTGATCTAGATAAGGAGAAAAATACTCACCGACCGCCGTACTAATAATTACAAATAGCATCACCGGCTTAAGCACAAAATAAACAATGCGCAGCAGAGAAACACCTGAGGCACGCATCACAATCACTTCACTATTTGTGGCCAGCAGACCCAAACCAAACAGACAGCCAATGAGTGAAGAGAAAGGAATATATTCATAGATAGTAGAGGGCAACTTGGTGGCAACATAAATCAACGCATCGGAAAAATGATAATTACGTTGCACATCACCGGCTTCATCAATAATAGCGGCAATTGCATCTACGCCTACCACCAATAAGAGTGCCACTGTGATAGCAGCAAAAACCGTTGTGCCTACATACCTAGACAGTCGTCTCATGGGGCCACCTTCTTAAAGCGTCCAGATCTGAACAGCATAAAAGCAATACCCAGAAACAGTAGATGCACCGGTAATAAGGTTACCTCTATGGGCACTGAGCCCGATTCAAGCGCACCGCGCATTGCATTAAGCGCAACCAGATAACCGAAGTACAGCATTATCGCCGGCAGCAACTTAGCAAACTTACCCTGTCGGGGGTTGGTGCGACTTAAAGGAACAGCCAACACTGTCACGACTAACACCATAAAAGGCGTGGAGAGCCGCCACTGCAACGCAGCCTGAAGTTTGGGATCCTTTGAGGCCAGTAACTCGGCGGTGGTCAGCGCATTGGTTTCGAGATCTTCTTCAATGGGTTTGCGATCTTCTAAACGTGAGCCGTATTCCTCAAAGTGCGTAATCTGATAATCATGGGTGCCCGGAACGCCCTCAACCCGATAGCCTTTATCTAGCACTAAAAAACTCTCGGAGCCGTCTTCGGTTTTCTGTTGGCGGCCGCGGTCTGCCACTACCAGCACCAATCGACTATCGAAGGTGGCTGCAGAACCTGCAGTGACGGCCAAAAATACATCTTCCAGCTCCTGAGCCTCGGTTACATTCTCGGCGTAGGTAATACCCTTGCCACCACTCAGGCCATAAAACTTCTTCGGCGTCAGCTTATCCAGCTCCGTCTTTTCTTTTTGCGCGGCAAAGATTGTCTCGGCCTTGGCGATACCAGCAGGGGACACAGACAGGCTCAACCAACCCACGATCAGTGCCAGCGCAACCGCCATCACCGCTGTGTAGCCGAGCAATTGATTTTCAGAGATACCACAGGCCTTGAGTACGCTCATTTCATTCTCAACATAGAGGCGGCCAAAGGACAGCAGAATCGCCAAAAAGAAGGCCAACGGCAGGGTCAGCTCAAGAAATCCAGGAATACGATAACCAATCACCGCAAAGATAACACCGGGCTCAAGATTACCGGCCACCGCATTGGCCAAGTATTTTACAAAGCGGCCACTGACCAAAATCATCAGCAGTACCAAGCACACAGCAAAGGTTGCAGACAGAATTTCACGACATAGATAGCGGAAAATAATCAACGACTTAGGCTTCTAGCTATTGGGCGTGGCGGCACAGAATGGTATCCTTGGCGGGTTATTTCGCTTAATCGTAGCTATTAATACTAGCTGCTATGTCTTGGCTACCACTCTTATCTAACATTCAGCGTAAGAGCCACAGCTAATTATCTGTTCAACATCTGGAGTTAATATGGATTTTACTGCATCTTCCGCAAACCTGTTAAACATTAAAGCGGATTCTCTCATTCTCATGACCGGCTCACAACTGCAAAACAGTGCCAAAGCCCTTGACGAGTCCCTTGAGGGCGCAATCTCCTCGCTAATCAAAGTGGGTGACTTTTCTGGTAAAGCCAGCGAAAGCATGGTTATCCACATTCCAGGCACTGCTGGCAAGCGCATAATTCTAGTAGGAACCGATGGTGCCAAGACAGCTCAGCAGCAAATAAAGGTGATCCGTGCAGGTGCCGCAGCACTGTTGCGAACCCCCTCCATCAAAGCCGTTTGGGCAGGCGAAGGCCTGGCCGAAGATACCGAATGGCAGGCCGGCATTGTTGCCCGCAGTATTCAGGCCGCTAGCTACAAATACACCGCAGTGCCCAAAAGAGCCGCCAAAAAGGCACCGCCACAAAAATTAAAAACTCTGACCTACTGGGTAGCTAGCAAGTCAGATGCCAAACCTGCCAACGCAGGTCTTAAATACGGCGCTGCAGTGGGCAATGGCATGAACGCCGCTCGCCAGCTAGGCAATCTGCCTGCCAACATCTGCACCCCAACCTTTCTGTCAGATCAGGCCAAAGCATTGGCCAAGGGCCAGACCAAGGTCACTACCAGCGTATTGACCGAAGCCCAGATGACCAAGCTTAAAATGGGTTCACTGCTGTCGGTAAGCGCCGGCTCAGATCAGCCGGCAAAACTTATAGTGATTAAATATCAGGGTGCCAAGGCCGGAGTTAAGCCCGTGGTACTGGTCGGTAAAGCGGTCACCTTTGATACCGGCGGTATCAGCCTTAAACCCGGCGGTGGCATGGACGAAATGAAGTACGACATGTGCGGTGGCGCGTCGGTCATCGGTGTGATCAATGCCTTGATCGAAACCCAGATGGCCATCAACGTGGTCGCCATCGTGCCAGCCGTGGAAAACATGCCCAATGGCAATGCCACCAAACCGGGTGACGTTGTAACCAGTATGTCAGGCCAGACCATTGAAGTGCTTAACACCGACGCCGAAGGCCGCTTAATTTTATGCGATGCTCTGACTTACGCCGAACGCTTTAAGCCAGACACGGTTATCGATATTGCCACATTAACTGGCGCGGTAATCGGTGCACTGGGCAAAGAAACAGCCGGGCTATTATCCAATAATGATGAACTAGCTGAAGGCCTATTAAGCAGTGGCCTACGCAGTGGCGATCGTGCCTGGCGCCTGCCGCTCTATGAAGAGTACGACGCGCTCTTAAAGAGTAACTTTGCCGACATCGCCAACATTGGTGGCCCGCAGGCTGGCACTATTACCGCCGCCTGTTTCCTGGCGCGCTTTACCAAGAAGTTTAAATGGGCGCATCTCGATGTCGCCGGAACCGCTTGGGTATCTGGCGCACAAAAAGGCTCCACCGGGCGTCCCGTTCCCATTCTTATGGACTACCTGCGCAGCAAGGCGAAATAAACCAGTGACCAGTGTTTCATTTTATAAATTGGCGGGCGACCAACAGGTTGCCCTTGCCCTCGCCTGCCAGTTAATTCAGAAATCATTAAAAATGAATCAGCAGGTCCTGTGTTTGGTGGCAGATGATGCCATTGCCCAACAGCTCGACGAAAAACTTTGGGGCTTTCAGGCCACCGCCTTTGTGCCCCATGCTCTAGGTGTCGACAATGCACCCGTCGCCATCAGTACCGACGCCGAGCCCGGCGATCACCACCAGATACTGATTAACCTACAACCGCAAATTCCCACATGGTTTAGCCGTTTTGACCGTGTGATAGAGATAATCTACCCACACCCAGAGTACGAGCAGGCCAAACGCGATAACTTTAAATTCTACAAAGAGCGCGGCTACGCCCTGAGCTTTCACGACTTAACTGAAAAGTTTCACGGGTAATTTGCTAAGTGAAAGACAACAAAAAAAGCCTGAGTGAAAATCAGCCAGACTATGAGGGTATTCTAGACGACCTCTATTCCCTGCAAAAAAACCTACTCCCCTCCAGCGCCAACACCAATGAGCATTCATCTGTTGAACTGCCGGAAGAATCTTCAGACGAAGATATCGACAGCCTTGAAATACCCATACTCACTCAATCTCTTGATGAAGAGATCGACAGCGTGCATCAGGCGCGCAAAGTATTCGATGAGGCCCAGCACCATCTGTTCGACAAAGCCGACGCTCAGTCTGCCGTCGACGATGCCAAAATTAACGCCATCGTCAACAAACTAATGGTCCGCATGCGACCGAAAATGGAACAGCTACTGCGGGAGAAAATACGCGCCAAGGTCATTGAGCGTTTTAACCGCGAAAACTAATCGCAACCGCCCGCCCCACCCTCTATAATTCCCCTACAAAAATTACCGCAGCCATAACTACCGAGCCCGATAATGGAAAAAGTATTTACTCCCCAAGATATAGAAACCAAATGGTATAAAACTTGGGAAGAGCGCGGTTATTTTGCCCCCGACATGGCCAGCACAGGCGATGCCTACAGCATCGTAATACCCCCACCTAATGTGACCGGCAGCCTGCATATCGGCCACGCCTTGCAGCACGGCATTATGGACGCCCTCACCCGCTACAACCGCATGAAAGGCAAGAATGCCCTGTGGCAAGTGGGCACCGACCATGCGGGCATCGCCACGCAGATGGTGGTTGAGCGCAAATTGGCTGCGGCAGAACTGCCAGGCCGAGAAGAACTGGGCCGAGAAAAGTTTATTGAAAAAATCTGGGAATGGAAGAAAGAGTCTGGCGACGCCATCACCCAACAGATGCGCCGTCTGGGCAACTCCGTCGACTGGGAAAGCGAACGCTTCACCATGGACGAGGGCTTCTCCAGTGCCGTACAGGAAACCTTTATCCGCCTTCATGCAGACGGTCTAATCTACCGTGGCAAGCGCCTGGTTAACTGGGACCCAAAACTGCACACCGCCATCTCCGACCTCGAAGTAGAGAGTCGCGATGTAAAAGGCAAAATGTGGAACCTGCGCTACCCCCTAGCCGAGGGCGTTAAAACCTTAGACGGCAAAGAATACATAGTAGTGGCCACCACCAGACCAGAAACCTTATTGGGTGATACCGGCGTTGCCGTCAATCCCGAAGACCCAAGATACGCCAACCTAATTGGCCAGCACGTAGTTCTGCCCCTGGTAGGCAGACTGATTCCCATCGTTGCCGACGAACACGCCAATATGGAAAAAGGCACCGGCTGCGTAAAAATCACACCAGCCCACGACTTCAATGATTACGAAGTTGGCCAGCGCCACAAACTGCCCATGGTCAATATACTTACCATGAACGCCGATATTCGTCAGACCGCCGAATGCGTAAAAAGCGATGGCAGCGACGACAATGAGATGGACGCCACCCTGCCCGAAAAGTATCGCGGTATGGAACGCTTTGCCGCGCGCCGAGAAATCGTCGCCGACATGGATGCTCTCGGTTATCTCGAAGGCATCGAAGAAAACGACATGACCATCCCCTACGGAGACCGTGGCGGCGTGGTTATCGAGCCCATGCTTACCAACCAGTGGTACGTCGACGCCAAGAAAATGGCCGGCCCAGCAATTGAAGCCGTTGAAGATGGCCGGATTGAATTTGTCCCCAAGCAGTACGAAAACATGTATTTCTCCTGGATGCGCAACATCCAAGACTGGTGCATCTCACGCCAACTCTGGTGGGGCCACCGCATTCCCGCCTGGTACGACGACGCAGGTAAAGCATACGTAGGCCACAGCGAAGAAGACGTGCGCGAAAAGTACGACCTCGGCGATATGGCTCTTAGCCAAGACGAAGATGTACTAGACACCTGGTTTAGCTCTGCTCTCTGGACCTTCGGTACACAGGGCTGGCCCGAACAAACCGAACGTCTGAAAGCCTTTCACCCTACGGATGTATTGGTTACCGGTTTCGATATTATTTTCTTCTGGGTCGCACGCATGATCATGATGAGCATGCACCTCATCAAAGATGAAAACGGCGCAGCCGAAGTACCCTTTAAAACCGTGTACGTCACCGGCCTAATTCGGGACGAGACTGGCCAGAAAATGTCCAAGTCGAAGGGCAATGTACTCGACCCCTTAGACATGATCGACGGCATCGATATCGAAAGCCTGCTGGAAAAACGCACCGGCAATATGATGCAGCCCCAGCAAGCCAAAAAGATTGCCAGCCGCACCCGCAAGCAGTTTCCCGATGGCATAGAGCCTCACGGAGCAGATGCATTGCGTTTCACCCTCTGTGCCCTCGCCTCCACCGGCCGGGATATTAACTGGGACATGAAGCGACTCGAAGGCTATCGCAACTTCTGTAATAAAATTTGGAATGCTTCACGTTACGTATTGATGAATGCTTCGGGTGAGGAAGGTACAGACGAGGGTGACAAAGACTGTGGTCAAGACAACAGCGCAGATTACAGCCTAACCCTCGCCGACCGCTGGATAATCTCGCGCCTGCAGCAAGCCGAAATAGACGTGACCGCCGCCATAGATAGCTACCGATTTGATCTCGCCGCCCAAGCCCTCTACGACTTCGTGTGGAACGAATACTGCGACTGGTACCTAGAGCTTTCTAAGCCCGTCCTCTGGGACGAGAACGGTGACTCTGCTGTTCAGAAAGGCACCCGCCGCACATTAGTACGCGTACTCGAAGCCATACTGCGTCTGGCCCACCCCATGCTGCCCTTTATCACCGAAGAAATCTGGCAAAACATCGCCCCACTCGCCGGTATAAAACTCAATCCAGCGGGCGACACCATAATGTTACAGCCCTTCCCCGTTGCTGACCAAAGCCAAGTAGACGAAGCGGCACTGGCCGACATCGAATGGCTAAAAGTTGTGATTGTAGGGGTGCGTAATATTCGCGGCGAGATGAACATCTCCCCCGCCAAGGCACTGCCCATATTCATGACTAAAGGCGACGTCAACGATCAGCGCCGCATGGAAGAGAACCGCCAGTTCCTCAGCAAGCTCGCCAATCTAGAATCCATCACCTGGTTAGACGATCCTGCCGAAGCACCACTGAGCGCCACCGCCCTCGCTGGCGACCTAGAAATACTGGTGCCCATGGCCGGCATTATTGATGTAGATGCAGAACTGGCTCGTCTCGATCGCGAAATAGACAAACTAGGCATCGAAGCCAAAAAGCTCAGCGGCAAACTCAGCAATCCCAAATTTGCCGACAACGCCCCCGCAGAAGTGGTGGCCAAAGAGCGTCAAAAGCTTGAAGAATATGAAGGCTCATTAACCCAGCTGCAAGAAAAACGTAGCACCATCGCCGAGTTGGCGTAAATATTTAAATGCCTTCAGGGGCAAAGGGTTAGTAACCACTAAATGGCTCAAAATCTAAACCCCCAACAGCAGGCTGCGCTGAAATATATCGATGGCCCCTTGCTAGTACTTGCTGGCGCGGGCAGTGGTAAAACCAGCGTAATCACCCGCAAAATTGCCTACCTAGTAGAAGAGTGCGGCATCCCCGCGCGCAATATCGCCGCGGTGACCTTTACCAATAAAGCCGCCCGAGAAATGAAAGCCCGCGTCTCCAGCCTACTGGGCAAGAGCGAAGGCAAAGGTCTTACCGTCTCCACCTTTCACAACCTCGGTCTGACCATCATTCGCACTGAGATCAAAGCCCTAGGTTTTCGCCCCGGCTTTTCCATTCTCGACCAAGAAGACTGCCGCAAGCTGCTCAAAGAATTACTCGTGCGCCACACCGAACTCGACGAAAAGTTAATAGACAGCGCACAGAGCACCATCTCTAACTGGAAGAACTCATTGCTCGAACCCGGCCAAGCAGTAGGCGCTTCAAACAGCACCGGCGAACAGGCCATCGCCATGCTCTATGAACGCTACCAGCGCGCCCTCAAAGCCTACAACGCCGTAGACTTCGACGACCTCATCATGACTCCAGTGATGCTGTTCAGGCAGAATCCAGAGATTCTAGAAAAGTGGAAAAAGCGCATCCGCTACTTGCTAGTAGACGAATACCAAGATACCAATCTGGCCCAGTACGAGCTGGTGAAAACCCTGGTTAATGAAAAGCAGGCCCTCACCGTAGTAGGCGACGACGATCAGTCGATTTATGCCTGGCGCGGCGCCCGCCCAGAAAACCTCATGCAGCTGCAAGAAGATTTCCCCGCCCTAAATATTATTAAACTCGAGCAAAACTATCGCTCGACCGGCCGCATCCTAAAAGCTGCCAACACCTTGATTGACAACAACCCCCACCTAATCAGCAAAGTCCTGTGGAGTGAACTGGGCCCCGGCGACCCACTGCGCTTTATCAGCAGCGAAAATGAAGAATCCGAATGCGAGCGGGTAGTTAACGAAATAATCGATATGCGCCTCAAGCGCCGCTGCAAATACAGTGACTTTGCCGTCCTGTATCGAGGTAATTACCAAGCCAAACTCGTCGAGATAAAACTGCAAACCCAAAACATTCCCTACGAAATAACCGGCGGCCAATCCTTCTACGCCAAAACTGAAATCAAAGACGTCATGGCCTACCTGCGGTTAATTATTAACCCCAGCGACGACAACGCACTACTCAGGATTATCAACACCCCAAGACGCCAGATCGGGCCCACTACGTTAGAAAAGCTCGGTGAATACGCCAACCAGCGCAATCTGTCCCTGTACGATGCCATCGACGAAGTCGGCCTTACCGCCACCATGCCCGCCAATAATTTGGAGCGCCTAAAACGCTTCAAACACTGGATACAAAACGTAAATCGAAACATCTACGACAACGCCCCCATGGCCGCCATCAATGAGATGCTCGACGACGCCGACTATTTAGGCTGGCTGCAACTCAATGCCAGTAACGATCATGTGGCTCAAAAGCGCTGGGAAAATGTGCAGTTTTTACTTTCGCAACTCTCCCAAGTACTGAAGCGCGACGAAGAAGAAAATGAAACCGAAAATGGCGATAGCCGCATAGAAAACGCCATCGCCAAACTCATACTCCGAGACCTTCTCGATCGCGAACAAGAAGAGTCCGCCGACGATAAAGTCCAGCTAATGACCTTGCATGCCGCCAAAGGGTTGGAGTTTTTACATGTATTTATGATCGGCATGGAAGAAGATATTCTGCCCCACAAAAATAGTGTGGAAGGTGGTGCTATAGAAGAAGAACGACGCCTAGCCTACGTAGGTATTACCCGCGCCCAGCGCACCTTGACCATGACAAGCGCCCGACAGCGAACGCAGTTTGGTGAGACATCGGCAACAACGCCGAGTCGGTTTGTGGATGAGTTGCCGGAAGATGATTTGATTAAGATTGGCGGCAATAGCCCTGCGATAAGCGCCGAAGAAAATCAGGCAAAGGGCGAGGAGTCACTCGCTGCACTGAAGTCATTGTTTGGCTAACGTAGCACCATCACTCCAGCGGCAGAACGTCGTGCCAGCGAAGGAACGTCACCCCAGCGAAGGCTGGGGCTGGTACCTCTAGTAGATTCCCCGTCATGCCAGCGAAGGCTGGTACCTCTAGACGATTCCCGCCTACGCGAGAATGACGTAATGTAAGCGAGAATGACGAACTTTAACCCAGAACGGCGTAATGTAAGCCAGAATGCCAAATAGCCCCCCCAAATAAACTCCCCGCATAAAAAAAGGAGGCTTAAAAAAGCCTCCTAAAATTTAGGGTTAGTACCGCTCAGGTGGGGCGTATTAACGGGAATCAATACTCAAGGTCTTAGCAACCAGCCCACCCGAGCATCAGCTCGATTAAGATCGTGCAAGATCATCGAACTGATACCTAAAGGTTAGTCCATAGATTCACCGGACCGCTGACACGCAGCACCAAAAACCCTCTATAAAATCCTAAAATACGCCTGCAGCCCTCTAATTTACTGGAATATCCAGTATTAAATAGATTTCACCTAAAGTGACTTAGTCGCAATTTCCAGCACATCTTTGACCAATCCGGGCTCATCAGCAATGGCCTGCAGCGCCTCGCGCATCAATCCGCTATTAGGTTCGGGAAACTGTTTCCAGCGCGTTAAAGGTGTCACCAGTCTAGCCGCTACCTGAGGGTTTTGATTATTCAGAGCAATCACCTGCTGCTGTAAAAACTCATAGCCAGAACCATCTGGGTTATGGAAATTAACCAGATTGGCATTACAAAATGCGCCAATTAAACTTCTCAGTTTGTTGGGGTTGCTCATGGTGAAGGCTGAATGATTCATCAGGTCACGCACCCGAGCTAAACCACCGGCCTGACTATTAATCGCCTGAATCTGTAGCCACAGGTTCATCACCAGTGCTTCGTCGCGATACTCTGCCTCAAACTCAGCCAATGCCTGCTCTGCATACTTAGAGGCTGCTGGGCAATTAACTAGGGCGCTAAGTGCCGCGGCCTTATCGGTCATGTTGTCGGCCAATTTAAACTGCTGCCAGGCTAATTCAATGCCTGTGTCACCGACCAACATCAGATAGTTGAGGGCAGCGTTTTTAAGGCTACGACTACCGATTTGTTGTGCATCGGGGGCATAGATTGGCTGGGTATTATGGCGCTGGTAGAGAGCCATAAATTGGTCTACTAATGAGCCCGCCAACGCCGTGCGTACAAAACTCCGAGCGTCATGAATGGCCGCTGCATGAATAATCTCTGCCTCTTCGTGGAGCAATGCTTCACTGGGCAACTGCAACATCAGGGCGACCATTGCCGGGTCAAGGGATTCATCGGTTAACAGTGCACTGTAGGCGTCTATTACCTGGCTATTGAGGGCCATCGGACGATCGCGCAGGCTATCTTGGGTCAGCTGCTTCAATACACCAAGACATAATGTCTGGCTGGCATCCCAGCGATTAAAACCATCACTATCATTAGCCATCAGATGGGCTAGCTGCTCTGCGCTATAGCCGTAGTCGAGCTTTACCGGTGCGGACAAACCTCGCAGCAACGAGGGTACTGCTGACTCCCCTACTCCCTCGATTAGCAGTGTTTGTTTGGCCTCGGTAAGCTCATAAATAATCTCGGTATCGCCATTGGCATTGAGTACAAGGTCGTTACCTTTCTCGCCAACTAGGCCCAGTTTAACGGGAATAACAAAGGGCAGTTTTTCGCTCTGACCTGGTGTCGCTGGACAGCTCTGTCCAAAGTCTAGGGCTAAGGTTTGCGTTTCTGCATCATGCTGAGATCGCACTTTTAATACAGGGGTACCCGACTGCTTATACCAGCGGCGGAACTGAGTGAGATCGCGGCCACTGGCATCTTCCATGGCCCGCACAAATTCTTCGATGGTGACTGCCTGACCGTCGTGACGATCAAAGTACAGGTCGCTGCCTTCTCTAAAGGTATCAGGTCCCAGCAGGGTACGGATCATACCCACAACTTCTGAGCCTTTTTCGTATACCGTTAGGGTATAAAAATTATTGATCTCCATATAGGAGTCTGGCTGCACCGGATGGGACATGGGGCCACCATCTTCAGCAAACTGGTGGGTGCGAAGATAGGATGCATCCTCGATACGCTTTACTGTGGCAGAGTTCATATCCGCAGAAAATTGCGAATCCCGATAAACAGTAAAGCCTTCTTTTAAACTTAATTGAAACCAGTCACGACAGGTGATGCGATTGCCCGACCAATTATGAAAATACTCATGAGCAACAATGGCTTCTACCCGCTGAAAAGAAGCATCAGTAGTGGTTCTTGGATTGGCCAGAACCGCTGAGGTATTAAAAATATTCAGCCCTTTGTTTTCCATGGCCCCCATATTGAAATCATCAACGGCCACAATCATAAAGATATCGAGGTCGTATTCTCGGCCATAGGTTTGTTCGTCCCATGCCATAGAATTTTTCAACGACAACATGGCATGGGCACATTTATCTAAATCTTTTTCTTCGACAAATATTTGCAGTTTGATGTCGCGGCCAGACATTGTGGTAAAGCTATCTTCCACACAGGCCAAAGTTCCAGCCACTAAGGCAAATAAATAGGCCGGCTTTTTAAAGGGATCGTGCCAGGTAACAAAATGCTTGCCACCCTCAAGATCACCCTGTTCAGTGGGGTTACCATTTGAGAGCAGCACAGGATAGGTGGCCTTATCGGCGATGACTCTGGTGGTGAATTCAGACATCACATCCGGGCGATCCAGATAATAGGTAATATCACGAAAGCCCTCTGCTTCACACTGGGTGCAATACATAGTGCGGGAGCGGTAAAGACCCATCATGGTGGTGTTTAACTGGGGCTTTATAAGTACCTCAGTGGTAATAACGCCGCTATCTGGCATGTTGTTTAGGGTCAGAGAATCACTGTCTTGAACATAGTCTCCCTCGCCCAATAGCTGGCCATTAATCTGTACTGACTGAAGATCTAAATCTGCACTGCCATGAAATACAATTACCGAATCTTGCTCAGTACTCTGAGGATTGCGCTCAACCCTCAAAGTCGTTGTTACTCTGGTGCTATGTTCACCTAAGTCAAACACTAAATCCGTTTTGTTAATTAGGAATGGGCTGACTTTATAGTCGTTCAGATAAATGGTTTGCGGTGCTGGGTCTCTCATGTAGAAAATCCTTTTTACTTTAGGCGGTGAACTTAACATTGTAAGCAGTGAACTTGCGCATATTGATAACACCAGTATCCATAATTAGGTACTGACCTTTTATGCCCTGGAGAATGCCTTCTACCAATGGCTGTTTGTCGAGATTCAAACTTTTTACTTTCTCGGGAAACTGCTCGACCGGAAATTTAATGTCGGTGATGGTTTCATTATATAAACGCTGCAATGCTTGCAGGCCATGTTCCTGTTCGAGAAACTCTAAGCCCTCTTCTGACTTGGCCATTAATTCATCGCGCAACAGGTGCAAATCCACAAACTCTGAGTCGCCTTTTAACATTTTCTGCCAATGGGTCTTGTCGGCAATATGCTCACGGAGACAGTCTTCAACCAGACCCGCCTGATAGCGAGTCTGCACTCTAAAGATAGGTAACCCCTGAGTGGCGCCCTGATCTATCCAGCGCGTCGGCAGCTGTGTGCCTCGGGTAATACCCACTTTAACGCCAGAGGTATTAGACAGATACACGAAGTGGTCGGTGAAACAAAACTTCTCGCCCCATTCTGGATCGCGACAGGTGCCATGATGAAAATGACATTTTTCTGGGCTCATAATGCAGGTGTCGCACTGAGGCAATTTAGTAAAGCAGGGATAGCAGTAACCCTGACTAAAACTTTTCTTTGAACGGCGACCACAGTGGATGCAATGAATATCACCCAGATGCTCTATGGAAATAGGCTTGCCAATCAATGTATTCATGGGAATACGCTGGTCATCTAAGGGAAGCTGGTAATCAACTCTGCCCTCGGCATCAAGGGTTGCTTCCATTTTTGCGAGATGGCCTGAGGCTTCAACTGACATTAAATTTTCCACTTTATAGGGGTTTCTTCTGGCACCTCAGGTGCGCAGGCGGTCGTTTTTGGTGGCACGTAACCGGTACGTTGATCTGCGGGCTTGCGCTCGTCATAGGCAATCACGGCCTGAATACAGAGCTCTTTTTGACCGCCTATCAGCACCCGACCATCTGGCCATTTACCCACTTCGATGGCGCGCTTAAGGCTTTCGTAAACCTCCGGGGTAATGCTGTCGAGAAGCTGCTTTAAATCCATACTGACTACCCTTTTTTAAATCTATTGATAAGACCAAAGATAGCGCCCAATAACATACCAATTACCAGTCCGCCCAAATGGGCAGCGTTCGCCACCCCTACCCCTAACAGCAAGTCGAGAATGCCGGTCATGCACACCAATAGCCAACCCAACATAAAGCCAACAATGCCCGGGGGCAGGTGTAGCAGTGGATGGGGCCACATCTTATTTTTAATCCAGATATAGCCCAGCAGTGCATAGACCACTCCTGACATACCGCCAAAATACACCGTGCCAGACCAGATAAACTGCGCCATATTCGAAAAAATGCCGCTCAACAGCACTAGTAATATTAGATGTAATGAGCCAGCCAGCTCCTCAATTCGGCCGCCGAGCATGCTCAGCCAGAGGCTATTAAAGACCAGATGAACCAAGCCAAAATGCAGGAATATAGGTGTGATCAGACGCCAGTATTCCCCTGAGGCTAGGTTGCCGAAAAATAGAACAGGCTGTAGCTGTGGGAAAAAGGAGCTGATCAGACCACCGAGCAGGCTGGCGATAATCAGTATCGTCACCGCGGGATGCTGTCTGGCGGCCAGTAGCCAATTGAGCTGTTGCGACATGCTGTTAAAGAGTCCGTTTGATCAGTGGTTTATCTTTTTACGCCGAGCCGACTTCCCCAGCCCAACTTTGACCGACAAACACCGTAAAAATTATTATCTTTGGGATGAATTAACTGAATATCGTTGGCGTGCTTGCGAATGGTAATAACATCACCAGGTTCAGTCGTAAAGTCATTATGACCATCACAGGTAACCAATGGATGCAGTTCATTTCGCGAGCTAACCCGCAGTTCAATCTGTGCATTGCCATGCAGGGCAATGGGCCGACTACTCAATGTGTGGGGGTTTAATGGCACCACCACAATGGCGTCCAGCTCAGGGAATAATAAGGGGCCACCTGCAGATAATGCATAGGCTGTAGAGCCGGTCGGCGTGGCCACAATAAGTCCATCGGAGCGCTGGCTGTAGACGAATTCGCCATCGACATAGAGTTCGAAGGTCATCATACGCACAGACATACCGGGATGCAGCACGATGTCATTGAGTGCCGTGCCTGTGCCAATTTCTTGGCCATTACGGGTGACGGTGGTCTCCAGCATAAAGCGCCGAGTCTGCTTATATTCGCCGTTGAGTACCGGCATAACACGGGCTTCTATTTCGTCTGGGGATATATCTGTGAGAAAGCCGAGCCGTCCGCGGTTAATGCCCAGAAGGGGAATACCGCTAGCCGCCATCTTGCGGCAGGCACTCAGCATGCTTCCATCACCGCCTACGACGATGCCCAAATCAATGGCACCGGCAAATTCTTCAATGGGCAATGTTTTGTCCACAGGCCAATCAACTAACTTGGCAGCCTGTTCTTCGTAGACAACTTCGCGGCCCTGTGAGACCAGGAAAGACTCTAGCTTGTGCAGAGACTCTTTGACCTCGGCAACATCAAGGCTACCGAGTAATCCTATGCGCTTAAAATGTGACATATAGTGGCTTCCAAAACTGTTGCGATAATTATACCTGCTGTGAGATGAATTCACTCACTTTGAGGCATAATAGTGTTTTGGTTATGTTGGGGTGGTTATTCTTGCGTAGGCGAGAATCTGCTAGAGGTCCCAGCCTTCGCTGGGATGACGTTAGTTCGCTGGGATGACCGTGCTTTGTTGGGGTGGCGTTGCCTCGCTGGGATTATGTTGCCTTGCTGGCATGAAAAATTTTGGAGAATAGAGATATGCAGACAAATACTGTTGTTTTAATCGGTATGCCGGGGGCAGGAAAAAGTACTCTGGGTATCCTGCTGGCCAAAGAGCTGGGGCTCGACTTCATTGATACGGATGTCAGCATTCAGGTGCGCGAGGGTAAAACCCTGCAACATATCAGTGACGAAAAGGGTTATCTGGCCCTTCGGGATATCGAAGAGCAGGTGCTACTGACTGAGAATATTACTGGCAAGGTGGTTTCTACGGGTGGCAGCGCGGTCTACTCCGACGCGGGCATGGCCCATTTAAAGCAGGATTCTGTGGTGGTTTTTCTTGATGTGCCCCTCGCTGAGTTGGAGCAGAGAATTTCTAACTTTAGTACTAGAGGTATTGCCCGCCGTCCAGATCAAAGCTTTGATGATCTATTTGACGAGCGCTCTACCCTGTATCAACGCTATGCAGATATTCGCCTTGATTGCAGCAGCCTCAGTGTCGACGAGGTGCTGCAAAAAACACTGGCTGCGCTAGCTTAAGAGCCTTTTACTTCAACAGTTCTTATCTTAAAACAGTATTCATCGACTCGCTGATGTAATCGATATTACTCGAGTTAATACCTGCCAAGTTCACGCGAGTAGACGAAACAATATAGATACCAAACTCCTCACGCAGTCGATCTAGCTGCGGGGTGGTTATACCCAAAAATGAGAACATTCCTTTCTGCTGCTCGATATGGCTAAAGTCCACACCAGCTGAATTGCCCTGAATACCATTAGTTAGCAAGGTACGCATAGACTTAATACGCAACCGCACCTCTTCCAACTCAGCCTGCCAGTTAGCGCGCAACTGCTGGTCACCCAGTATTAGCGAGACCAAAAGCGCACCGTGAGCCGGTGGCATGGAGTAGATTTGTCGGGCGATAGACATAGCCTGACTAGCAACAATCTCTGCTTGCTGTGAATTCTCGGCAATAAACGTAATCGACCCTGTGCGCTCACGATAGAGGCCAAAGTTCTTTGAACAGGATGAGGCAATAACCAGCTCTGGTAATCTATCGGCCATCATTCGCATACCATAGGCATCTTCATCAAGCCCATCACCCAGCCCCTGGTAGGCCGTGTCAATAAACGGAATAAAACCGCGCTCTAAGGCGAGGTCTGCAATCTGATCCCACTGCTCATGGGTAAGGTCGGCACCAGTTGGGTTATGGCAGCAGCCATGCAGTAGCACCATATCGCCGGCAGGTACCTGGCGTAAGGTTTCCATCATGGCGTCACTATTGATCTGATGAGTCGCCATATCGTAATAGGGATATTCTTTGATCTCAAAACCGGCACTGCCAAGCAGTGGAATATGGTTTGGCCAGGTGGGTACGCCGACCCAAAGTTTGGCTGAGGGAGTCGCGCGCTGAATAACTTCCGCCCCAACGCGCAATGCACCAGAACCACCTGGGGCCTGAATACTTTTGACGCGGCCTGAACTAAGAATGCTGTGATCAGCACCAAATATAAGGCTCAACATGCGTTGATTATAATCTGGATCACCGGCTATACCCTGATAAGACTTGGTAAGTTCAAGCTCCATCAGCTTAGCTTCTGCTTCTTTTACCGAGGCCATTACTGGTGTACGTCCGCGATCATCCTGATAAACACCCACACCCAGATCAATTTTTGTCTCGCGGGTATCGGCACGAAATGCGGCCATTAATCCTAAAATTGGGTCCATGCCAATTGGCTTTAACGTTTCAAACATTATTTTTTCCTAAGAATGAATTTTTAACGGGGGGGATTCTACTATGATTTGAGGGATTTGTTCAGGAGTTTGCGTCAAGAAAACCCGTTACCAAGTTATTAAAGACATCGGGCTTTTCCGCATGAAGCCAATGCCCTACGCCGGAAATCATCTCTAACTGAAAGTTGGGAAACAATGCCTTGATAACCGGCTGATGCTTCTCCTGAATATAGGCCGAGGCCTCCCCTTTTAAAAACAAGGTTGGCCCATCAAAGACCGCACCGGTAGGAGCTGCTACTAGGCTGGTGGCATAGTTTTTTGATATTGAATCCATATTGAGCTTTAGACCGAATTCTCCATCTGCCTTGCGGGCAAGGTTTTTAAGTAGGAAGGCTCGGGTCATGGGGTCAGCGACATATTCTGCCAGTAACTCATCAGCCTCTCTGCGACTGGTAACCTGCAATCCAGCCAGTGCAGACAGGGCATCAAGCACAGGGGCATTATTGGTCTGGGGATAATTTACCGGGGATATATCAGCAACGACCAGCTGGCTTACCAACTGTGGGCTGTTTAAGGCAACCTGCATCGCTATTTTGCCACCCAGAGAATGGCCAATAAGAATGGCGCTGGGCAGGTTGAGGTCATGCATCAATTCAACAATATCGGCGGCCATCAGGTTGAGATCCATCTCAGCTTCATGAGGTGAATCTCCATGGTTGCGCAGATCCACACTAAGAACACGATGACTCTGCGCCAGTACCTTGGCCAGATTGCCAAGATTACTGAGAGAGCCAAACATACCATGCATCAGAATAACTGCTGAGCCACTTCCCTGGTCGGTATAGTTTAATTTCATTGGTTAATTAGGATGCCTCACCCAATGATTGACGATTGCGGTACCTGTCTTTGTTTTTACGACCCTGCTCATAGAGTTTGGGACGCAAACGGCGACGCAGCGTAGGAAAAAGATAGCTCAATGTCGTTAGCTTACCGCTCTTAGCGGGCAGTGAAATCTCAATTTCTTCTCCAGAGGCAATACTGATCACAGCTTCTGCAACCTGCTCTGCTGTGCTCATTGGCTGGGAGAAAACAATATCTTCAACCTTATCGATCTCATCCATAATAAAGCCGGTGTCGATCGGGCCTGGGGAAACCACACCCACATTGATGCCAGACTCCTTTAACTCGTCAGCTAACGCATAGCTAAAGGCGCGCAGACCCGCTTTGGTACCAGAATAAGTTGCAGCACCCTGAAGTGGCGCACGGCCTGCAAGTGAACCAATATTTACAATGGCGCCAGATCCGGCGCGTTGGAGATAGGGAATAGCCGCACAGGACAACACCATCGGCGCGCGCAGATTAATATCTACCATGGACGCCACATCATTCGGGTCGATGGTTTCAAGATCACCCCTAGTGTGCATGCCAGCATTGTTCACCACCACATGCACAGCACCAAACTTGGTTTCGGCTTTCTTGAGTAGTTTTATGCACTGAGCAGTATCGGCAACATCCATCACGCTGGTCATTACTTCACAGATTGGACGCAACTCTTTAGCAATAGCATTGAGTCCTGCACGGCCACGAGCAATAAGTACCAATTTGGCATTTTGCGCGGCAAATGCCCTTGCACAGGCAGCACCAACTCCGGCTGAAGCGCCTGTAATAATTACGGTCTTACCGGAAAAAATACTGCTCATGGGAAAATTCCTGTTATTTTTTATAAAAGTGATTTTAAGTTATTAACTATACGTGATTCTATAGATCGTCCAACTATTTTACGCTGTATTAACCCAACAAATCAGTAAGCGCTAAATCCAGATTAGGATACTGAAACTCAAAGCCGCTGTCTTTAAGTTTTTTAGGCACGACAGATTGGCCCTGTAATAGTAGTTCCTCCCCCATTTCTCCAAACAACAGTTTAACCACAGGTGCAGGCATGGTGAAAATAGCTGGGCGCTTGAGTGCTGCACCCAGGGCCTTACTAAACTGTCGGTTGGTCGCCGGATTAGGTGCGGTGGCATTCACCGGCCCGCTCAAATTTTTATTGTCGACGCAGTGCATTATTAAGCTGAGCATATCTTCAATATGCACCCAGGACATCCACTGCTCACCGGTGCCCATTGGCCCGCCTAAGGCCAGTTTGAAGGCCGGCAACATTTTCGCCAGAGCGCCCTCATCACCTAACACTATGCCGGTGCGTAAATAACAAACCCTGCAACCCAGCTTTTCAAACTTAGCGGCGCTGGCCTCCCAGTCGCTGCACAGGCGATGAGAAAAACAGTCTGTGCCTGTTGCACTCTCATCCACAGAATGCTCGCCCGGCCCATAGTAACCAATGGCCGAACCACTAATAAGTACGCTGGGTTTCAGATCACGGGCACTAAAAAACGTATAGAGATCGGTGGTGGTGCCAACTCGGCTGTCGATAAAATTCTGTTTACGAGCTTCGGTCCAACGACCTTCTGCCAAGGGCTGACCTGCCAAATTAACCACAGCCTCAATGGCTAGATCAGGGTTCAGGTCAGACAGTCTTTCGATAAGCTGGACTGCTGGGGGCAGTTTTTTGGCGGCAGCTTTTGAATTGCGTGTCAACACAATTACCTGCCAGCCCGTATCCAAGGCTCGCTGACAGAGGTTTCGACCAATAAAGCCGGTGCCTCCAGTGACTAAAATAGTTGCCATGCTCATCCCCAATTAGCGGTATTTCAATATTAGACACCGGTGATTACGTAAAATAAACCCGATAAGCCCACAATCTTTTCTTTGCTCCATGGAACTCGAGTTGGTAACATTATGTCTTCAAGTTTAACCCCTTTTAATTCAACAAACCAAGGCACCCTCCTATGAGTCTTGCTGATAAAGTATTGGCCGCAAACAACGATCTTCCCATTCGCAGCGATGAGCCTGTGCACAGCGGTAAAGTCCGCTCCGTGTACTGGCTGACAGAGGCCGACAGCCGCCGCCTGATTGCAGAGCATAACTACGATGTCGCCCCTGATTCACCACTGGCAATTATGGTTATCAGTGACCGTATCTCCGCCTTTGAATGCATCTGGCATGGTGAAGGCGGAATTCAGGGTGTACCCGGCAAAGGCGCCGCGCTCAATGCCATTTCTAATCAGTGGTTCAAGATGTTTCGTGAACAGGGTCTGGCAGATAGCCATATTTTAGATGTGCCCCATCCTTTGGTGTGGATTGTTCAAAAAGCCAAACCCGTAATGATCGAAGCCATTTGCCGCCAATATATTACGGGCTCTATGTGGCGCTCCTATGCCAAAGGCGAGCGGGATTTCTGCGGCATTAGCCTTCCCGATGGTTTGGAAAAAGATCAGGCACTGCCCGAGCTACTTATCACGCCGTCCACCAAAGGTATTCTCAAGGATATTCCCGGTGTGCCCGAGGTTGATGATGTGAATGTGTCACGGGCCGATATCCTCAATAACTATGAGCGCTTTCAGTTTAAATCTACCGCTGATATTGATGTCTACGAAAAGCTACTCAGCGAAGGCTTTGATGTGATTAGCCAAGAGCTGGCAAAACTCGACCAGATATTTATTGATACCAAGTTTGAGTTTGGCTATGTCACCGACAAAGCTGGCAACGAAAAGCTTATCTATATGGATGAAGTTGGCACACCAGATTCATCACGCATTTGGGATGGTCCTTCCTACAGAGAGGGTAAGATTGTAGAGAACTCTAAAGAGGGTTTTCGTCAGCTGTTACTTAATCACTTTCCCGATCCGGATATTCTGCTGGATAAAAATCGAATGGAAGAACGTCTGGCCCTGGCCGCCGATAACGCGCTGCCAGAGTCTGTGATTATGGAAGTATCCAATACCTATGTCAGTCTGGCTGAAAAGATTACCGGCGAGCCTTTGGTAATATCCGATAATCCCAAGGCTGAGATTATTCAGATACTGGGCGAAAAGTACGGACTGATTGATTAAGGCCAACGCTTTCTCTCTCGCAGCGCCTGCCTCTCTATCTAAGGCAGCGCGCTGTAGCCTTAGCCCCCTGTAGCCTTACCGTCTTACCGTCTTACCGTCTACCGTCTTTACCGTCTACCGTCTTACCGTCTTACCGTCTTACCGTCTTACCGTCTTACCGTCTTGCCAGCGAAGGCTGGCATCTATGAACTCCAGCCTTCTCTAAAATCTAACATTCAATAATATTGACCGGCACTTCTAATACATGCATTGCCAGACCACCACGAGAGGTTTCTTTATACTTCTTGTGCATATCTTCACCGGTCTTGCGCATGGTTTGAATCACCTTATCTAAGGAAACAAAGTGCGAGCCATCACCGCGCATCGCCATGCGCGCGGCATGAATGGCTTTTACGGCACCCATCGCATTGCGTTCAATACAGGGTACCTGCACCAGACCACCCACAGGATCGCAGGTTAGACCCAGATTGTGCTCCATACCAATCTCTGCAGCATTCTCTACCTGAGCCGGTGTCCCGCCCAGTGCTTCAGCAAGAGCGCCAGCTGCCATAGAGCAGGCAGAACCCACCTCTCCCTGACAGCCAACCTCGGCACCACTAATACTGGCGTTCTTTTTATACAGAATTCCAATCGCCGATGCTGTAAGCAGAAATCTCACTACCGCCTCATCTGTGGCATTGGGTACAAATCGCATAAAGTAATGTAGCACCGCCGGAATAATGCCCGCTGCACCGTTAGTCGGTGCTGTCACCACTCGGCCACCTGCTGCGTTTTCTTCGTTCACGGCCAAGGCATAGAGCGTCACCCAATCCAATACACTCAATGGATCTGACAGGGCAGCTTCTGGCTGGCTTAACAGTTGCTGATGTAGTTCTCGAGCACGGCGCGGCACATTGAGCCCGCCAGGTAAGATGCCGCCATTAGTGATGCCGTTGGTCACGCAGCTTTGCATCACGGACCAAAGGTTCATTAAACCATCTCGTGTTTCTTGCTCTGGGCGCCAGGCCTCTTCATTTTCCAACATCAGGTCGGAAATGCTCAGGCTGTGCTCTTTGCAAAGCGCCAGTAATTCGAAGGCTGAATCAAAGGGATAGGCCGTCACTCGACTATCTTCAATAATACAGTCGGCTTCTGAGGCCGAATCATCCACAACAAAACCGCCACCCACGGAATAAAAGGTGCGCTTGGTAAGCTCATTACCCTGGTGATCAAAGGCGGTAAATATCATGCCATTGGAATGAAACGGCAATACTTTGCGACGGTGTAAGAAAAAATCGCGGTCATGATTGTAATCAATACTGTGGCTACCGCAGAGAGCCAGGCGATGATTCTCACGAATAGCTGCCACTCGCTTGGCTATTGAGGGTACATCAACCGAATCGGGCATCTCCCCTTCCAGACCTAAGAGCACCGCTTTGGGTGTGCCGTGGCCTTTGCCCGTTGCCCCCAAAGAGCCAAACATCTCGGCCATAATGCGACCGACCTGAGGCAATAGACCCGAGGATTCTAACCCCTGGGCAAATTGATTGGCGGCCAGCATTGGGCCCACGGTATGTGAACTAGAAGGGCCGATACCAATCTTAAATAAATCAAATGCACTAATGGCCATAGCTACTTTTTAATACCTCAAATCTCTAGTGGTGAAACACAGATCCTAAACGAAAACTATAGACCTAAATTAGCCTTGCTGCGGGCAATTAAAGCCTGTCTTAAGCACTTATAATAAGGCTCACATCAAACCCTAGGTTCAGCGGAGCATGGTAATTAACTCGCCCAGTTAGCACCCTGAGTAAAAACGACCCCAGCATAGCCATAACCGACCAAGCTAGCCAACAAAAGGGCTTGCAGCTATTACATTTACTAGAGGTTTCCGGTAGAGTCAGTTTTTTATCAAAATTGATGTGAACCACAATGACTGAACAACAGAGTATCAATATCGACGCACGCAAATTATTCAACCTAGGCTCAAACTTACTGGTAGCCGGATTTATCCGTCAGAAACCAGAAGATGCCAAAAAGCTGTTTAAGGAACTCAAACAGGGTACAAGAGTGCAAGCCGGAGAGCTGAAGGCAGAACAGTCAGGTGCCACTATCCCTATTAAGTTGGAGTTAGAGCGCAGTGAATATCGCGGTCAGTTTAACTACCCAAACTTTGAAATGTCTCTCAAGTCTCTACTGCAGAAATTTGATACCGAGGTGCGTAAAGACAAAGAGCTCAAAGATCTGCATACAATGACCAACGAAGCCAACGGCGGTATTTTGTTTAACTTGCCCAGCGGTGTTCAGACTGGCGAACATATTAATGTGCTAATGATGTCTGTTGAGCCCTTTGATGATTGCCTCGTAGTGCGACTGATGTTTATGAATCCCGATCAGTTCCAGTCATAGTTCAAGCGCAGCCAACCCAAAAAGTCGATAGGACTTCTTAGATGAATAGTCATCTTTTAGATTTTAGTCAGAAACTTGCAGCGATCATGCCGGAAATCGGCAGCGATCGTTTGCCGCGTCTGCTCATCAGCATGCTTAAAACGTTGGTGCCTTTCGACAATGCGGTGATCCTACATTATCGCCGTGATGTGACCCCAGTGGTTCACTACAACGATATTCCCACCCAAGAGCGCGAAACCCAGATCGATGGATTTGTGAACAGTGCCTTTATTCTTGACCCCTTCTATCGCGCCGCAGTTGATCAGCGTATATCTGGCTTTCATCGGCTCAGCGATTTGGCGCCTGAGGGCTTCGAGAAAACCGAATACTATCGCAGCTATTTTAAGCACACCGACATAAACGATGAAGTCGGCTACATCATTCATCTGTCCCCGTCTCAGTTTATGAATATATCCCTGAGCCGCATGACGTTGACTCAGCGCTTTAATCGCACCCAGATCAGTATCCTAAACGATATTAATGATGTTATTGAAGCCATCTGCAAGCAGCATTGGAATGCCGAGGTGCAGAGCAATGCCAGTCAGGAGAATCAGCTTCCGGGGCAACTGGATAGCGCCCTAAAATATTTTGGCACTGCCTACTTAACCGATCGAGAATCTCAGGTGGTGCAGCTGTTCTTGCATGGCCACTCGACCAAATCCATTGCCGAGCGCCTAGGCATTTCACCCGAGACAGTGAAACTGCACCGTAAAAACAGCTATGCCAAGCTGGATGTTTCTTCGCAGGCCGAGCTGTTTTATCTGTTTATTGATTCATTGGCGAGCCTGACAAGCTACTCCGGCGGTGACCCGCTGGTTGGGTATTTGTAAGCCCAGCGAAGGAACGTCACCCCAGCGAAGGCTGGGGCTGGGGCTGGGACCTCTAGTAGATTCCCGCCTGCGCGAGAATGACGAACTTTGCGTACCTCAACCAGATTCCCGCCTACGCGAGAATGACGACGTTTTAGTCATCCCAGCGAAGGAACGTCACCCCAGCGAAGGAACGTCACCCCAGCGAAGGCTGGGGCTGGGGCTGGGATCTCTACCCAAACACCACCCTATCATCCTCAACATTCCCAACTATCTCCGCCCCGGGCGCAAACTGCCCCGACAAAATACTCTCGGCCAGAGGGTTTTCAATCAACCGCTGAATCACACGTTTTAGAGGTCGAGCGCCGTACACCGGATCAAAACCCGCCTCAAGAAGCTTATCTAATACGGTGTCACTAAGCTTTAACCTCAGCTCATGTTCGGCCAGGCGCTTACTGAGCAGTTCTATTTGAATACTGGCAATACCGCGCAACTGATCTTTGGCCAGTGGATGGAACACCACCACTTCATCCACACGGTTAATAAACTCGGGGCGGAAATGGCCACTGACCACATCCATCACCGCTGACTTCATCACCTCATAGTTCTCTTCACCGGCCAGCATTTGAATCACGTCGGAGCCAAGGTTAGAGGTCATGACGATAACGGTATTTTTAAAGTCTACGGTGCGCCCCTGACCATCGGTTAATCGACCGTCATCAAGCACCTGCAACAAAATATTAAACACATCTGGGTGCGCTTTTTCGACTTCATCTAATAGCAGTACAGAATAGGGTCGACGACGTACCGCTTCAGTGAGATACCCGCCCTCTTCATAACCCACATAACCGGGAGGTGCACCAATTAGCCTTGCTACAGAGTGTTTTTCCATAAACTCTGACATATCAATGCGTACCATGGCGTCTTCGCTATCAAATAAAAATTCAGCGAGAGATTTACATAGCTCGGTCTTACCGACACCCGTTGGCCCTAAAAACAAAAAGGATCCATTGGGTCGGTTGGGGTCCGCCAAACCGGCACGCGAACGGCGCACCGCATTGGAGACCGCAACCACTGCCTCGCTCTGGCCCATTACACGTTTGTGCAATGAGTCTTCCATTCGCAGTAATTTATCTCGCTCACCTTCGAGCATTTTACTCACAGGAATGCCCGTCCACTTGGCGACCACCTCGGCAATCTCTTCCTCGGTGACTTTATTTCTTAGCAGGCGCTTTTCAGTCTGGGCTTCGCTGCTGGCACTGAGGAGCTGCTTTTCCAATTCAGGAATAATGCTGTATTGAATCTGCGCCATTTTTTCAAGATCACCCGAACGGTGGGCGGCTTCGAGGTTTACCTTGGCCTGCTCAAGCTCGGCTTTAATATGGGTAGCACCTTGCATAGAGGCTTTTTCGGCTTTCCATATCTCTTCGAGATCGGCGTATTCTCTACTCAGTTCAGCAATATCATCCTCGAGTTTCTGCTGTCGTTTCCGCGAGGCCTCATCTTTATCTTTCTTAACCGCTTCGCGTTCGATCTTGAGCTGAATAAGACGTCTCTCTAAGCGATCCATCTCTTCCGGCTTAGAATCAATCTCCATACGAATACGACTGCCGGCCTCGTCAATAAGATCGATGGCTTTATCCGGTAACTGTCGGTCGGTGATATAACGCTGGGAGAGTTTGGCCGCGGCAACAATGGCACTGTCGGTAATCTCAACACCATGGTGAACTTCGTAGCGCTCTTTGAGGCCACGCAATATAGCTACTGTATCTTCTTCGCTGGGCTCTTCGACCAGTATTTTTTGGAAGCGTCGCTCCAGCGCCGCATCTTTTTCAATATACTTTCGATACTCATCCAAGGTAGTGGCACCCACGCAGTGCAATTCACCACGGGCCAATGCTGGCTTTAACATATTGCCCGCATCCATGGCGCCCTCGGCTTTACCCGCGCCCACCATGGTGTGAATTTCATCTATAAATAAAATGATCTGCCCTTCCTGCTTGGACAGATCTTTAAGTACGGCTTTTAAGCGCTCTTCAAAGTCGCCACGGAATTTTGCGCCGGCGAGTAATGCACCCAAGTCTAGGGTCAATACACGTTTGCCCTTCAATCCTTCAGGCACCTCGCCATTAATAATCCGCTGGGCCAATCCCTCAACAATGGCAGTTTTTCCCACGCCGGGTTCGCCAATAAGTACGGGGTTATTTTTGGTACGGCGCTGCAATACCTGAATAGTGCGACGAATTTCGTCATCCCGACCAATCACTGGGTCAAGCTTTCCGGCCTCGGCTCGCTCAGTGAGGTCAATGGTGTATTTGTCCAATGCTTCCCGCTGGGTCTCTGCATCTGGATCGTTGACATTATCACCACCACGAACAGATTCGATGGCGGCTTTTGCCTTGCGCACATCACCGAATTTAGCCAGGGTTTTACCCAGCAGCCCCTTATCTTCGAGGGCAGCCATCAATAGAATTTCGCTGGAAATATACTGATCGCCTTTTTGCTGTGCGGCGCGATCCGCCATATTCATTAAACGACCTAGGTCCTGAGAAAGGTTTGCTTCACCTGTGGGTGAGCTAACCTTGGCCACCTGATCTAGCTGACTATTAAGGGCCTCTTGCAGTCCTACAACATCAAAACCTGCACGATTGAGAATGGGTCTAATACTGCCAGCCTGCTGGTTTAGCAGGGCTAATAATAGGTGCACAGGCTCGATCGCCGAATGATCATTACCCACAGCAATGGACTGGGCATCTGCCAGTGCGGTTTGCAGCTGATTGGTCAATTTATCTATACGCATGGTTAGTCCTTTATGTGTTTTATTCTTGCCTGTTACATTATTTGGGGACTACTGACCGGTTTTCAATGGCTGATGCCCATCGGTTGATGTATATCAAGCTTATAGGCGAGATCAAATAAGTATTTTTAACCCACAAAAAAGCCCCGCCAGATGGCAGGGCTTTTTGTAAATCATGCGCTTAGATAATTACGTTTACCTAGGCTTGATTAAGTGCCGTGGTCATTTCAATAACTGCTTTCTTACCATCGCCATACACCATCAAGGTGTGGTCCATTGCGAACAACGGGTTGGGTAATCCAGCAAAACCTGGGCTTAGTGAACGCTTGATCACCACCACATTTCTGGCTTTGTCGACATTCAGAATTGGCATACCGTAGATTGGGCTACCCTCTGCATCACGGGCCATTGGATTAGTCACATCGTTGGCACCAATAACAATCACCACATCGGTATCTTCAAATGTCGGGTTAATTCTATCCATCTCAACCAGCTTGTCGTAAGGAACCTCGGCTTCGGCAAGCAGTACATTCATATGCCCTGGCATACGACCTGCAACCGGGTGAATACCATATTCAACTTCAACACCCTTGGCTTCCAATGCATCGGCTAGTTCGCGGACTGCGTGCTGAGCTTGGGCCATGGCCATACCATAACCGGGCACAATAACAACGCGTTGGGCGATTTCTAGCATTAGCGCGACTTCATCTGGCTGGGCGCTCTTTACCTTACCCGCATAGACTTCGTCTGCATCAATAGTTTCACCACCAGCAGCCATTTTACCAAACAGCACATTGGCCAGTGAACGGTTCATCGCCACACACATAATCTGGGTGAGAATTAAACCCGAGGTACCCACTAGGGAACCGGCAATAATAAGTACCGTGTTGCCCAGAATAAATCCGGCCAGGGCAGCGGCTATACCTGAATAAGAATTTAACAGTGCAATAACCACCGGCATATCTGCGCCGCCAATAGGCATCACTAGGAACAGGCCGAGTAATAAGGCGATTCCAACCAAAGCCAACATAGCTGCCATATTGCCTGGGTTCATCACCACCGCGGCCACTGAAGCCAGTGCTGCTAGGAACAACAGCGCATTACCGATGGGACCACCAGGTAAGCCATAGCTGTTTTTCATCAATTCTTGAAGCTTGGCAAAGGCAACAAAGCTACCACTCAGAGTAACCGCGCCAATCATGACGGTGAGGCCAATAGCAATCAGTGCGATCGTGCCCTCTGGGCCAACCCCAAACGCACTACTGTCAGCAATCACTGGAACTAGCATATCTGCCATGGAGGTGGGAGCCGCGCCAATAGTGCTGAAGTACTCGGCCAGCGCGATGGTCAGTGAAGCACCACCACCAAAACCATTAAGCAGGGCAACCATCTGCGGCATAGAGGTCATTTGAATACGCAGGGCCATTACGGCGCCAACGATTGAACCAACCGCCACGCCCGCCACAATGAAGCGATAGTCGACATCGTTTATGGTCAGGAGGGTAACTGCTACGGCCAATAACATGCCCAGTGCTGACAGCATATTGCCGCGCACTGCCGTCTTTGGTTTAGTCAGGCCTTTAATGCCGAGAATAAACAGTACGCCGGCAATCAGGTAGATAAAATTAATTAGATTAGGGTTCATCGCTTACTTCCTCTTAAACATGGCAAGCATGCGATTGGTTACAAGATAGCCACCCACTACGTTAATAGTGGCCAGTGTCACCGCGATAAAACCCAGCACATTGACGAGCATGGGCGAGCCATTGCTGCCTGCAGCTAACAGTGCGCCAACCAGTGTAATGCCAGATACCGCATTGGTGCCCGACATCAACGGCGTGTGCAACGTGGGTGGGACCTTGGTGATCAGTTCAACACCGAGAAATAACGACAGCACAAATAGCGCCAGTAATAGAATCAGGATTTCCATGATTTATGCCCCTTCTTTCTGTAATTGTGGCTGCAGCTCTGGCAGGTTGAGTAACTTGCGCATATGCGGATGTGGAACCTCGCCCTCATGGGCAACAACGGTACCGGCAACAATCTCATCGTTAAAATCAAGACTGAGGTTACCCTCATCGTCGAGAATCAACTCAAGTAATGTCTGCATGTTTTTACCCAGCATCTGGCTGGCGTGATAAGCCAATTCTGAGGGCACATTTTCTGGCCCCAAAATAGTCACATGATGAGCAACCACTGTTTTACCCTGTTCGGTAAGGTCACAGTTACCACCGCGCTCGGCGGCCAGATCGACAATCACAGATCCAGGCTTCATGGCTTTAACCATATCTTCGGTCACCAGAATCGGTGACTTGGCGCCGGGGATTGCCGCTGTGGTAATAATAATATCTTGCTGAGCCACTACTTCGGTCATCAACTCACGCTGACGACGCAGGAAATCTTCGCCCTGCTCCTTCGCATAGCCACCAGCACCTTCAGACTCGCCAGTATCTAGGTCCAGCTCGACAGGCTTGGCACCGACTGACAGGATTTGCTCGCGAGCCGCGGGACGCACATCATAGGCTTCAACCACAGCACCGAGACGCTTGGCCGTTGCACAGGCCTGCAAGCCCGCCACACCAACACCCATAATAAGTACGCGCGCTGGTTTTAAGGTACCGGCGGCGGTCATCAGCATGGGGAAAATTCGTGGCGCTGCAGAGGCACCCATTAGCACGGCTTTATAGCCCGCCAAGGTAGCCATGGAAGAGAGTACATCCATACTCTGGGCACGGCTGATACGAGGCACCAGCTCCAGAGCAATGGCAGTGGCACCCTTGGCCGCAACTGCTTGCGCTGCCTGGGGCGATGCCAATGGATCCATCATGCCGATAATCAGCTGGCCCTTGCGGATAAGCGCCAGATCATCGTCACTGTTTTCATTATTTGAGCCGAAGCTCTGAACTTGCAAAATAATATCTGCACTGGCAAATATCTCTGCGCGATCTGCGGTGATGGTTGCGCCCGCAGCCGTGTATTCTGCATCTGGGTAGCCTGCTGCACTACCGGCATTTGCTTGAATAAGTACCTTTACGCTTTTGTCAGTCAGAGACTGGACATTAGCAGGGGACATGGCGACACGTTTCTCACCGGTTTTGATTTCCGAAGGAATCCCGATTATCACTCAATTCTCCTAATTTTTAGATATAAAAATAAACTATTAAAGTAAGGGCAAGATACTAACAAAATCTATCCCCGTTACCAGACGCCGTTACCGAATAACGACTATTTAAAGATCAGTATTTCGGTTGTGATCTCCAGCAACTGCATCTCAAAACATTCTAGATCCTTTCATCAAAAACACTATACATTAAATTAACAAACAGTCGAGATTGTTTTATAGGGGGTTCAACGATTACATCCGTTAGTTAGTGCTTCGCCAAGCTCTCAAAAACAACAACATCTACATCTACATCAGAGCACAGGCCATTCGGGAAACGCCATTGGGAATTGGAATGCCGAATGCCGAATGCCGAGGTATAACTCCAGCGCTACTAGCTTGGGCGGGTAACCGAGAAATCAGCCAGCTCGCTCATCACTGTTTTAAACTGACTGTTGGGCAGTCCCTCCAGCGCCTGTTTGGCGAGATCCGCTTCCATCTGTGCACGCTCTAGGCTGTAGGCAATACCACCAGAAGTGTTCACTGCTTCGAGGACAACCGAGAAATTTTCCGTACTCTTGTTTTCTATCGCACTACAAATCAGTGCTCGCTGGTGAGCATCAACCTTGTCTCGGGCAAAAATTAGCGGCAAGGTCATTTTGCCCTCTGCTAGGTCAGCGCCAACATTTTTACCTATGCTCTGCGCATCACCCTGGTAGTCCAGCACGTCGTCAACAATTTGAAACGCCATCCCCAGATGCTTGCCATAATCGGCCATCGCACTCTGATCTACACCGGCTAGGTGCGCGCCCGTCTGAGCGGACGCCTCGAATAATTTCGCTGTTTTGCGGTAAATAACCTCAAAGTAGGTATCTTCACTGATGTTCGCATTGCCAGCATTAGCCATCTGCTGAACTTCACCCTCTGAAATCACATTGGTGGCATCTGCAATAACGCCCATGATTGGCATATCTGCAATAGCCACTAGCATCTGGAATGCCCGTGAATAAAGGAAGTCGCCTACTAACACACTGGGCGCGTTGCCCCACTGTGCATTGGCTGTCTCACGACCGCGACGCAGGGCCGAAACATCAACAACATCGTCGTGCAGCAGCGTTGCCGTGTGAATAAATTCTATAACCGCAGCCATCTGAATATGCTGAGAGCCCTTATAGCCATTGGCCAGCGCGCTGAGTAGGACCACAACAGGACGCAGCCGTTTACCACCAGAATCCACTATATAATGGCCGATATTCTCCACAAGTCCGACATCGGACTGGAGCTGGTTTACAATCATTTTATTGACTGCAGAAAATTCTTCTTCAACGGCACGGTGAAAAGGCAGCATTTATTCCGGGCTAGCTCAATTATAAGTAGGCCCGAATGCTAGGGAGAGAGGGGCGAACTGTCAACCCAAATGTCCCGTGTCGTCAACAATTACTCAGGTTCTCGTAAATTGTAGGGCTATTCGACCTAGGTTAAATAGTTGATGGCAGTCCCATTACTGGGTACGATGCGAGCCTTAGACTTAACCTCAAAGGAACCTATGACTTTTAAGCCCAAATCCTCATACAACCGAGAAGAAATTTTAGGCTGCAGTCGCGGCGAATTATTTGGCGAAGGCAATGCCAAACTCCCAGCCCCAAACATGTTGATGATTGATCGTATTGTTGAGATCAACAACGACGGCGGCAAACATGGCCTAGGCCAAATTATTGCTGAAATCGATATCACGCCGGACCTATGGTTCTTTGATTGCCACTTTGAAGGCGATCCTGTGATGCCCGGTTGCCTTGGTCTTGATGCTTTATGGCAGTTGGTTGGCTTCTTCCTGGTATGGAACGGTAATAAAGGCCGCGGCCGCGCCCTAGGGGCTGGCAACGTGAAATTCTTTGGCCAGATTCTACCCACCGCCAAAACCGTTACCTACAAAATTGACTTTACCCGCCTGATTCAACGCAAACTGATTATGGGCATTGCCGATGGTACGGTTGAAGTGGATGGTCGTGAGATCTATTCCGCAAAGGATTTAAAAGTCGGTCTATTTGAAAGTACAGACAACTTTTAAGTTTAGGCTCTGCAAGTTCAGAAATTGAAAGAATCTCGCAGCATTTAGTGTCCCCTCTATTTGAAAAGGATTACCGATGAAACGTGCAGTAATTACCGGTCTTGGTGTTGTATCCTGCCTTGGCAATGACAAACAGTCTGTTGCTCATTCACTGAGACATGGCATCTCAGGTATTCGCCACCGTGAAGACTTTGCCGAAATGGGTCTGCGCTGTAATGTTGGCGCTGTTCTCGACATAGACCCCAAAGATCATATCGATCGTAAAGTTCTCCGTTTCATGGGCCCTTCAGCCTCTTACGCCTATATAGCTACCGATCGTGCGATTGCCGATGCAGGTCTGACACCAGAAATGGTCTCTAACCCACGCACAGGCCTAGTTATGGGCTCTGGTGGCGTGTCTGGTGAGATGTTTACTGAATCTATCGATGTTATGCGCGAGCGCGGCATCAAGCGTGCAGGCCCCTATCGGGTCACTCAAATTATGGCCAGCACCGTCTCTGCCTGTGTTGCCACCCCGTTTAAAATTAAGGGCGTGAACTATTCTATCGCCTCGGCCTGCGCCACCAGTGCTCATTGCATTGGCCATGCGGTTGAGCTGATCCAACTGGGCAAGCAGGATGTTTTGCTGGCCGGTGGTTCTGAAGATATGCACTGGTCTATGGCCGGTATGTTTGACGCTATGGGCGCCCTGACCAGCAAATATAACGATACGCCAGAAATTGCCTCCAGAGCCTATGACGCGGACCGCGATGGTTTTGCCCCAGGCCTAGGTGCCGGAACAGTGGTCGTTGAAGAACTCGAACATGCCCTTGCTCGCGGTGCCAACATTATCTGTGAAGTGACTGGCTATGGTGCGACATCTGATGGTGCCGACATGGTTTCTCCCTCAGGTGAAGGCGCTGAGCGCTGTATGAAGATGGCCATGGCAACTGCCTCAGGTCCTATCGACTACATCAACACTCACGGCACCAGCACGCCGGTGGGTGATATTGCTGAACTTGGCGCTATTCGCAATACCTTTGCCGATAACTGCCCAGACATTAGCTCGACCAAATCTCTATCGGGCCACAGCCTAGGTGCTGCAGGCGTTCATGAAGCGATTTACTGCATGCTGATGATGGAGAATAACTTCGTTGCGGCATCGGCTAATATCGACAATCTGGACGAACATGCTCTGGGTCTACCGATTCTGTTGGAGACTAAAGAGAAGCAGTTAAATCGTATTATGTCTAACAGCTTTGGCTTTGGCGGTACTAACGCCACATTGGTGATGGAACGTTACACTGGCTGAAAATTGTCAGGCAATAAAAAAGGTGGCCAATGGCCACCTTTTTTATTGCTGCAACATTTCTTCTCTTAAAGCGCAGCTAAAATAGCTTCTGCACTAGAGCCTTCCAACGCAGCTGCATCAACATTGAGCAGGCTCACTACACCATCATCAACGATCATGGCAAAGCGTTTGCTACGCGTTCCCATACCAAAACCTGTGCCATCAAGCACCAGCCCCAGCGCCTCAGTAAAGGTCCCATTGCCATCAGCCAACATCATTAGATGTTCAGCATTGGCAGATTTGCCCCAGGCATCCATTACAAACACGTCATTCACTGACATACAGGCAACCGTATCCACGCCCTTGGCTTTAATATCGTCAACATGGACAACAAAGCCTGGCAGATGCGCCATAGAGCAGGTCGGTGTGAAGGCACCAGGAACAGCAAACAGAACCACTTTTTTGCCCGTAAAAATATCTGCAGTGCTGATGCCCGCAGGACCCTCTGCACCCATAACGGTCAACATTCCCTCAGGAATCTTATCGCCAACTTGAATTGTCATAACAACCTCATTATTTGATTATTGTTTTAGTGTTCGAAACCCGCTGATTTAAAATGGGATATCGTCATCAAAGCTATCCATACCCTGGGGTGCTTGCTGCGGGGCGTTCTGGCCTTGCTGTGGCGCATTCTGTTGCTGAGGAGCATTCTGCTGTGCTGAGCTCTGCTGCTGAGGAGCACTCTGCTGGCTGTACTGCTGATTAGAGGGCTGCTGGTTTGATGATTGCTGATAATCACCACCGCCCTGCGCGCCGCCACGGCTATCGAGCATCTGCATTTCGCTGGCAACGATCTCTGTGGTGAAACGGTCTTGACCGTCCTGACCCTGCCACTTGCGCGTGCGCAATGAACCTTCCACATAAAGCTTCGAGCCCTTTTTAACATATTCGCCAGCAATCTCAGCCAGACGATTAAAAAAGACTACCTTGTGCCATTCGGTGCGCTCTTGCTGGTCACCGGTATTTTTATCTTTCCATGATTCAGATGTGGCGATACTGAGATTTGTCACAGCGCCGCCTGAAGGCATAAAGCGAGTTTCTGGATCCTGACCACAGTTACCCACGATAATAACTTTATTGACTCCGCGTGCCATTTTGTTCCCCTGTTCTCTGCTGATTTAATTGCGATTTAAGTACGGTTTAATGCTCGACATGTCCACAGTCTTTTTATCGACCTTGGCATAGGCAAGCGCCTCTCCTTTGACGACGAGTATATCTTCTACACCCGTAATATTTGAAATTATTTTTACAAAATCCCTGTGCTCCATCTCACCTACTTGGAGTACCAGTGTTTGTAATGGCCGTGGCGACTTTAAACTGAGGGACATAAGCCACCAGACGCCCAAGACCACCGCCACCAATAAAAATACACCTTCACCGCCATAATTCTGCAGGCTCCAGCCACCCAGGGTGCCACCGACAAAGGCTCCCAAAAACTGACTGGTGGAATAAATACCCATAGCCGTACCACGACTACCCGCCGGACAAGCTTTGCTCAGCCAGGACGGCAAGGTTGCCTCGAGCAAATTAAAGGCCGCAAAGAACAGCAGCAGCATCGCCAGGGTTAGGGGTGCACCCTGCTGGCTAGAAAGTACAAACATGGCCACAGTCATGCAGCCAATGGCTGCGACAAACGCCAGCTTTTGCTTCTGATACTTTTCACCTAAAATCATGACCGGCAACATGGCGACAAAACCGCCGCCCAGCAGCGCCAGATAGACCCACCACAGATTGTCGCCACTAATACCCAGCTGGTCGGAAAGTAAGGTAGGAATCACCACAAAGGCGGCCATTAGAGCCAGGTGCAAGGCAAAAATACCCAGATTCAAACGCAGCAGTGTCGGCTGCTTTAGCATCAACCCAATTTGGTTGAGGTCGGCTAAGGTTTCGCGGTTTCTCTGCACCTGAACAACCCGAGGCACCAGCACTATAAACACCAGAATCCCAATACAGCCTAGCAGTGCAGTCACCCAAAACACTCCTGACAGGCCCATGGCCGAGGCAATTAAAGGCCCAGCAATCATGGCCAACATAAACGACAATCCAATACTGGCGCCGATAGAAGCCATGGCTTTGGTGCGGTTTTCTTCAGAGGTGAGGTCCGTCACCATGGCCATTAATGTACTCGCAATGGCACCCATGCCCTGTAGCGCGCGACCGAAAATAAGTCCCTGCATGCTGTCCGCCATTGCTGCCACCACACTGCCCAGAACAAACATTATTAGGCCGCCAATAATCACCGGTGCCCGGCCAATTCTGTCTGAGAGTAGACCCAGAGGAATCTGTAATATGGCCTGAGTGAGGCCGTAGATACCCAGGGTTAACCCCAGCAAAAACGGTGTCGCGTCGGCGTAGTCGCCCTGATAGAGCACCAATACTGGCAGCACCATAAAGAGCCCGAGCATCCTGAAGCCATAGAGGCTAGCAAGAGAAAAGGTCGCGCGTTTCTCAATGGAAGAAAAACCAGAGGGTTCAGAGGGGTTAGTCAAGATAGCTTCAAATTCGAGTTAATAACAGGTGCCGTATAGTAACAGCGCAGCAGATTGCCGACTAGCGCAGCCATTGTATTTTTTGAGCTGTTTTAACTCTGTATTGCAGTCTGACCTAGGGCGGCCAACGTATTAATATTAAATTCACTTTGCCCATTGGGTAACCCGCGCCCTATAATCGGTCGTTTAACCAAAGTAGATAGAATCATCAATGGATACCATTCAGGTACGCGGCGCACGAACCCACAATCTCAAGAATATTGATCTCGACATTCCTCGCGACAAGTTGATTGTTATTACCGGCCTGTCTGGCTCGGGTAAATCATCTCTGGCATTTGACACATTGTATGCCGAGGGTCAAAGGCGCTATGTAGAGTCGCTGTCGACCTATGCCCGCCAGTTTCTATCGATGATGGAAAAGCCTGACGTGGATCATGTTGAAGGCCTCTCCCCCGCCATCTCCATTGAGCAGAAGTCTACGTCCCACAATCCGCGCTCTACAGTTGGCACCATTACCGAAATTTATGATTATCTGCGCCTGCTGTTTGCTCGCGCCGGTGAGCCGCGCTGTCCAGAACATGGCCAGGCTCTGAATGCCCAGACGGTCAGTCAGATGGTTGATCAGGTAATGGCCCTGCCGGAAGGCACCAAGCTGATGCTGCTGGCTCCTGTGGTCAAAGATCGCAAAGGCGAGCATCTGCATCTGTTCGAAAGCATGCGCCGCCAGGGGTTTATTCGCGCCAGAATCGATGGCCTCGTCTGTGACCTCGAAGAAGCGCCCGCGCTAGATAAAAAGAAAAAGCACAGTATCGATATTGTCGTCGACCGCTTTAAGGTCAAAGAGGATATAGCCCAGCGCCTTGCCGAGTCTTTTGAGACGGCACTGACATTGGCCGAAGGCTTGGTGGCCATTAGCTATATGGAAGAGAAAAAGCCCGACCAAATTTTCTCGGCCAAATTTGCCTGTCCAGTCTGTAACTACAGCCTCAACGAATTAGAGCCACGACTGTTCTCGTTTAATAATCCGGCTGGCGCCTGCCCCACCTGTGATGGCCTGGGTGTGCATCAGTTTTTTGATATTGACCGCGTTATCCAGCATCCCGAAGTCTCCATCTCCGAAGGCGCTATTCGTGGCTGGGATCGACGCACCCTGTTCTACTACAACATGCTCACCAGTCTCGCTGAGCATTATGATTTCAATATTGATCAGCCATGGGAAAAACTCTCGGCGATTCACCAGCAGAAAATACTGTTTGGCAGCGACGACGAAGAGATCACCTTTAACTATGTCAATGATCGCGGATCCGTCTTCCGCCGCCAGCATAAATTTGAGGGCGTTATCCACAATATGGAACGCCGCTATCGTGAGACAGAATCCAATTCTGTGCGCGAAGAACTTAACAAATACATGACCACCTCCAACTGCCCCGAGTGCTCTGGCACCCGTCTGCGCAAATCTGCACGCAATGTATTTATCGACAATCGCCGTTTGGAAGATATCGTCAGCATGCCCGTGGGAGAGTGCTACGCCTATTTTGAAGCACTGGATCTGCCCGGTCGTCAGGGAGAAATCGCCGACAAAATTATTAAAGAAATTCGCCAGCGCTTCAACTTCTTGGTGGATGTGGGCCTTAACTACCTATCATTAAATCGCAGTGCCGATACCCTATCTGGTGGTGAAGCCCAGCGCATACGATTAGCTAGTCAAATTGGTGCTGGCCTTGTTGGCGTTATGTATATTCTCGATGAGCCCTCTATCGGACTTCATCAACGGGATAACGAACGTCTGCTAAAAACATTGATACGCCTGCGCGATCTGGGTAACACCGTTATCGTGGTGGAGCATGATGAAGATGCCATTAGCGCCGCTGACCATGTGATTGATATCGGCCCTGGCGCTGGAATCCATGGCGGCGAAGTAATTGCCGAGGGCAATGTTAAGCAGATCAAGGCCAACAAAAATTCGATTACCGGTCAGTTCTTATCAGGCGTCCGTGGTATCAAAATTCCCGAAAAGCGCAACAGGGGTAGTGGCAAGATGCTCAAGGTAACCGGTGCCGAGGGCAACAATCTGCAGAAGGTTAACTTAGAGATTCCGATTGGTGTCTTTACCTGTATCACCGGCGTTTCTGGTTCCGGAAAATCGACATTAATTAATGAAACACTCTATCCAGCCGCGGCGGTGACGCTCAATAAAGCCACAACATTAAAGCCAGCGGCACACAGTGAAATCACCGGCTTGGAGTTGCTGGATAAATGCATCGATATCAACCAGAGCCCTATTGGCCGCACGCCACGCTCTAACCCAGCTACCTACACCGGTATTTTTACGCCGGTTAGAGAGATATTTGCCGCCACTCAGGAAGCTCGCTCGCGAGGCTACAATCCCGGCCGCTTCAGCTTTAATGTTAAGGGCGGTCGCTGCGAGGCCTGTCAGGGCGACGGCGTTACCAAAGTTGAGATGCACTTTTTACCCGACGTTTATGTACCCTGCGACGTCTGCCGCGGTAAGCGCTATAACCGCGAAACCTTAGATATTCATTTTAAAGGTAAGAATATTCACCAGGTACTGGCAATGACCATTGAGGATGCTCGCGAGTTCTTCGATGCGATTCCGGCCATTGCACGCAAACTACAAACATTGATTGATGTGGGGCTGTCTTATATCAGCCTCGGTCAGTCAGCAACCACATTATCGGGTGGTGAAGCCCAGCGCGTTAAGCTTTCCAAAGAGCTATCCAAACGTGACACTGGCAAGACGCTATATATTCTCGATGAGCCGACCACTGGCTTGCACTTTCATGATATTGAGCAGCTGCTAGCCGTACTCCATCGCCTGCGCGACCATGGCAACACAGTCGTGGTGATTGAGCATAATCTGGATGTCATTAAGACGGCAGACTGGGTTGTGGATCTTGGGCCTGAAGGCGGTTCTGGCGGCGGGCAGATTGTTGCTGTAGGTACCCCGGAAGATGTGGCCAAGGTTAAGGGCTCGCACACCGGATTTTTCCTAAAAGATATTTTGGCTCGCTAACGTTTGGATCGCTAATGAAGGCGCCTTTAGGCTTGAGAAGCCCAAAGTAAATAATCGGCCACCATTTTATCCATAGCGTCCTGCTCGTATTCTCGCAGGCCGCTGAGGATAACTTTTTTAGCACCAGAGCCAACCACATCCTCGCCATTCATCAGGCGAAACTTAAACTCGCCATCGCCGCGCTTACCATTGACATCGAGACTGGTCTCGGCAAGTTCAACACCGGGCTGCGTCAATGCCAAAGTATCAAAGTGCAATGTCATAGCATGGTAGATAGCCAGAGGACGCTGGGGGTTGATCATGACATTATGCTCGGCCATCAGTGGCTGCAATATGTAGGGGAAGTTCTGGCCAGAGAAAAATACATAGTTGCGCACTAGCTGTTCGATCACTGCCAAATCATGGGTCGACTCGCCGCTGCGATTGACCTGCAAATAACATTTGCCACGACTATCAAGAATTTCAAAACTCTCACCTGGAGCCTCAGGAAACAGCAATTCCGTGTCTGCCGACACCATGCCAGAAAAATTAAACGACATTTCATGACTGAGCCCATAACGCTGCAACACCAATGCAAACAGCAAGTCTCCGGGAACGCAAAAGCGCTTACTGTCGACATCGTGAATGGGATTGAAATCATTACTGACGGATTTAGCAAAACTACTGCCCTGCTCTGCGCTAATAATGACTGTGTTTCGGTGACTGCTATGGAAGGGTTTTAAAAACATTATTCACTCTAATTCTTTGGTCTTTTTAAAGATGACGGTTTTCTATACTATTTTTGCAGTAAGAATTTAATCCAGCTCGGCTTCAAATTCTTCCAGTACATCTAAGGGTTCCATTTCTTGGCCTTCAAGCTCTTGATTCCAGTTGATACCAACCATCAACACATCCGCATGCATACCTGGCAGCCAGTCATCCAGAAACTCTTCCATCTCAATTGCCACGGGTTTGTACACATCCCAGTCGCCGGTGCACAGTGCCTGAGCCAATTCTAGGGCGGACCAAAAGGGGATAACATCAATGGTGTCATTGTCCGTCGAACCAACCAGCGCCCAGTTATCATCGTTATCTTTCAAACCCCAGATACAGCCATTTTCAAGGCTCTCAACAACGAGTCGATCGAGGTTTTCTTGTAGGTCATCAGATAGTGGATGCATGCTGTAGTGCTCTGTAAGCCAATTTGGCGCCATGGTAACCCCTTTGCCGCCCTACCACCACTGTCAAGACGCCGTCGATTGCGACAATTTGACGCACAGCCTGTCGGGCATTTCTGATACCATTCGCGGATGATACAGAGCCGACCTCCGCAGACCTATTCCGCCGCCCGACAAAACCTCAACCGCCTCAGTTTAATTCGCGGTGTCGCACTGTTGGGACAGATTCTCGCATTAGTCTACTTTACGGCGCTCAATCCCATCGGCCTCCCTGCTAATGCAATTGCGATAGTGCTGGCTATCTACGCATCGGTCACCGCAGCAACCTGGCAGCGTAGCCGCATGCCGGTACCCATTACTGACAATGAATTCTTTATTCATCTGCTCGCCGATATCCTGTTTTTTTCGGTGCTGCTGTACTTTAGTGGCGGCGCCTCCAATCCGTTTATTTCCTACTATTTGATCCCCATCAGTGTGGCCGCCATTACCCTCTCTAGGCATTACAGTATTTTAGTGGCTGTGGCTGCCCTAGCCGCTTATAGCCTGTTACTGAAATACTATGTACCCATTGATGCGATCGCTCCCAGCCAACACCATGGCGCGTCTACTACTAGCAGCAGTAGCCTGCATATTTTAGGCATGTGGGCTAACTTCGCGATTAGTACCGGCATTATTATTTACTTTATCAGCCGTATGGCCAGTGCCTTAAAAACCCAGCAGGAGGCGCTCGCCCTGCAACGTGAGACCCAACTGCGGGATGAGCAATTGCTGGCTGTCGGCACATTGGCCGCAGGTACAGCCCATGAGCTGGGCACACCGCTCAACACCATGAAGTTACTGGTTGATGACATGGTCTCTGATGCACCGGATAACCAGGATTTCATTCTGCTCAATCAGCAGATAGAGCAATGTAAAACGACGTTAAAACAGTTGCTAACTACCGCGGAGCAATCTCAGTCAAACCAGCTTGAACCGCAATCGATGCATTCATACTTTACTGCGGTGTTCGAGCGCTGGCAGCTGATGCGTCCGCGGCTAAAAGCCAATATCAATATTGTCGACTGCCCTGAAAGCCAGATGAATAAGACAGCGATATTTGAACCGACGATTGCCCAGTCTATTCTTAACTTACTCAACAATGCGGCGGATGCCAGCGAAGTGGTTGATGTGACCTTGAGTTGGAATGCCGACAGAGCCAGCATTGAAATCCGCGACTATGGTAGCGGCCTGAATCTGGACCAGGCAGATCAGCTGGGGCAGGCCTTTGTCACCGACAAAGCCGATGGTCTCGGTCTGGGTCTGTTTCTATCTCAGGCCACATTAACCCGATTTGGCGGTTCAGTGAGCCTACAAAATGCGGCCAACTCAGGCCGCGGTACTTTGACCCATATCCTTTTACCTCTGGGAAGTCGTTCGGAATGAATTACTTACTGGTGGATGATGATGCTGTATTTAGCGCGGTACTGGCGCGCATGCTTGTGCGTCGTGGTGACCAGGCGGTAACGGCCAGCAACGGAACCCAAGCCTCTGAGCTCTGTGATCAAACGATTGATAGAGTGGTTTTGGATTTAAAACTCGAGCAAGAATCTGGCCTCTCAATACTGCAGCAACTGCGCGATATTCAACCCAATATTGACGTGGTAATACTCACCGGCTACTCGAGCATTTCCACCGCTGTGGAAGCGATAAAGCTCGGCGCGATTAATTATCTGTGCAAGCCAGCCAGCGTGGATGAGATTATTGCTGCCTTTGAAAATACCGACGGCGAGGTTGCGCTTGAGCAGTCGCCCCCCTCCGTGAACCGATTGGAATGGGAACATATTCAACGGGTGCTCAATGAAAACGATGGCAATATTTCAGCCACCGCACGAAGCCTGGGAATGCACCGCAGAACCTTACAGCGAAAACTTCAAAAACGGCCAGTTAAAAACTGAGGTTAGATTCTAATCCCTAGGTTAACTGACTCTCGATTAATGCCTTATGCCGCAATAGCTGCGGGCCATGGTCTGCAACAATGGATGTAGGGATATAATCCAAATTACCACTGATTAAACCATTCACCCAGATCAACACTTTTAAGTCAGCCATGGTCAGTCGACCGTCGGCAAAATAGTCTCCGCCGCTTGCCTCTAGCGCTTTATTCAGCCCGGATAAAAACATTGGTAATGGCCCTGCCACCAGCTCTGCGCGATTGCGCTTCTTGTCATCCTCCTCCATAAAAAAGGTATTGACCACTAACGTAATGGCATCATCGACAGTATCCATCGTCTCATCACAGAGCGCGGCTTGCCAATTGTCCTCGGGATAGAGATTGGCCATCTTGCCAACTAGACGATTAATGGCGTCAGACTGCGTTAAAAGCTGACCATCGACTTCCATCACTGGCACTTGCTGGTAAGGGTAATCCACTTTAACCCGAGGCCAATCTAGTAGGGGAATACGATGATCCTCAAATTTGATTCCGGCCAACCGCAATGCGATGCGCGCAGGCTCGCCGCGACCGCCTGAAAAGTCAAAATAACTGAGTTTTAGTTGAGACATAATATGTACATTCCCTGTTCTATACTGCTTAGAGATAAGGCAGTAGCGATCTAGCTACCGCGGTTGGCATCCAGCTGCTGACGAATAGTGGTCAGGTTCTTAATCATAGTCTGTAACTGCTGATCGGGAATATTATTTAGAAGACCTGCCAGCTCCGGCCCCATATTGGCAATGGTCTGTTGACGTAACTGATGACCCGCGTCGGTTATCCACACGCGCTTGCTTCGTCCATCTTCAGAACATGGCTTTATGTCAACAAGTTGGTTGGCTACCAATCCCTTTAGCGTATGGGTCATTGTGGTTTTTGGCACCTGAAAAGCGCTGGCCAATTTCATCGGCGTGGGCCCATCACCAATGCGTATAAGGTGGTTTAAAACACCGAAATGGCTGCTCATTAAGCCTTCAGGTAACTGGTCTGTCAGCTTCGAGCGAGCCAGCTGCGCCACAATGCCAATTTCATTAAACAACTCAAACGATAATGACAGACTGTGTGGCTCTGACGATTTTTTACTCGGGTTATGCAATCGTTTATGCCTTTATAATTTTTGCGTCAATTGACCATCTAGGGCTTCTGGGAACTGGTGCAGCGTAGCCCATTCTACCCAGCATTTGAATAGTTTTACCCTCGACCTGCAACAGCTGCTGCATGGCGAGAAAATGCGCGTCCATTTCTGAATATTCCTGCAAACATTGACTCATAGGGTGGACGGCAATACCCAGCTCAGTAGTGGCCAGATTAATCCGCAACCAGTCACGACCCGCATTGAGCTGATCCACCCTGCTGTTGGTATCAGTGGTTAGCCAGATATAGGCCACGGCGGTATCTGCGCTTGCCATCAGTGAATTGATACCCTCTAGGTAGGAGCTTGAATTGGTATCCATCGCCACTTCGCGATTAAATAATCCCGCAAAGGCTAAGCTTTCATAGAACGCGCCACTAAAATCAATCCCATCTGGGTTGGCATTGATCTCGGCCTTACCGATACGAAAGAGGTCAACGCTCTCTTTATAGGTTCTGGGGGTTTCAATTTCTACCGCCAGCCCGGTGTGAGTCAATGTGCGTATCTTATCGACCAGCTGGGGCTCATTGGTTGAAGCCATAGCAACACCCGCCTGCTCCAACTCACCTAGTCGCGCCATAGCACTCTGTGGCACCAGCCTGCTCATATCATAGGGTTCTTTTAATGAGCGGCGCTCTAATACCTGTGCAAACAGCGGGTCTTTTTCAATCTGGGAATTTTTCTTAAAAGAAATAATAGCGATAGGCCGCGCGTCCAGTTTCTCTGGGTTAACACCCTGGGGGAAACTCTCAACACTGGTTTCATAGGCATCTTCTGCCGCCGCCATTCGTAACAGCTCTAAAAACCCACCCAAACCCACCGTAATTTGGCGATTGTAGGGGTCCGTATGGGGAAGCATTTTGTCCGTATCCACATGCAGGATAATCCGATTCTGCTGAGAAAGGTCGACTAACCAGGGCTGACGATTATGCGGATTGGGGGCAAGAATGGCATAGGACAGAGCACGCTTTCTCGGCTCAGAGTAACCACCAGCCAGATCCCAGGGGGCCAAAGCGATATTAGGCGTGCGGGTGGTTACGAAGGCTCCTGCGCCAGCAGCCAGAATCACTCCACCACCCATTAGGGCAATCATTTTTCGACGTTGTATTTGCATGCTGGTCATTCCCGTTATTTAGTGCGATATCGCACCATATAACGAAAGTGGCAGCATTGTCAATCCGCAACCGTTGAACAGGGTCTGGGGGGTAGAATTCTTTTCGAGCTAGTTTAAAACCTTATAGCCCCGCCCGATCAGGCAGCGCTTAACAATACGGTCCTGCTCATGGCGAGCACGCTTGTTACCTTTGACGCCACCTAAAACAGCACCCGCGCCTGCGCTGCGCTTTGCAGTATCGCTGTCACCTAGCACGGCACCCAGCACGCCTCCGACCACGGCGCCTTCTACCGCACCTTCAGCAGTGCGTTCGCCAACACTAATTTGATGGGCATATTCTTCACAGTCGGCCAGATCGACCTGATATTCATAGGGATCGACACCGAGGGTATCGATAACCACCTGCTCCGGCGCACCGTAGCGGTAGCCATTGGAACAGCCAGTAAGAAGAACGACAACCGTCGCTGACAGCCATAATTTAAGCATGGTATTTTCCTTGTACATTATTTAGCCTCCTAAACAAAGAGTCTCTTAAAAAGACTCTCTTAAGAAACAGTCCTTTAAACAAAACGCCAACCCTCAGGTTCGGTTGACGCTCGATCTATTACCCGCACTCCGCCACGTCTTACTAGAATTTCTAGGATTACTACTTAGTATTATTCATTATGCCGCGCACTGCCGCGGGGATATCTGCAGGCAGAACAATCAACTTAGCGTTAGAAGACCTGGACATGCTCTTCATCGCATCAATATATTTCTCACCCAGCAGATACATAGCCGGCAACTCTTTGTCTTGAATAGCCTCGTTCACTTTGGTCAGGGCTGTCTTGGTTGCTTCGGCCAATACCACCTGGGCCTCGGCATCGCGACGTGAGGCTTCCAATCTGCCATCCGCCTCAAGGATAGCGGCGGTCTTTTCACCGTCGGCGCGAGTGACTGTAGCGCGACGCTGACGCTCTGCCGCGGCCTGCTCTTCCATCGCCTGCTGCATGGTGCCGGATGGATTAATATCTTGGATTTCGACGGTCTTCAGAGTGATACCCCAGTCGGCAATATCATCTGAGATAGAGGCTTTAAGCTTCGCTTTTATCTGGTCACGTGAACACAACGCGTCATCCAGAGTCATCTCACCAACGATCGAACGCAATGAGGTCTGCACAAGGGTACGAATGGCCAGTTCATAGTCTTCAACACCATAGACCGCTTTCTCTGGAGAAATAATATTAATGTAGGCAACCGCGTTGGCGATAATGACCACGTTATCCAGAGTAATTACTTCCTGGGAGGGAATATCCAGCACTATATCTTTGGTCGTTGCTTTAAACGCCACGTCATCAATATAGGGAATAATCAAATTCAGTCCTGGGTGCAGTGATTTGTGATACTTACCCAGACGTTGAACAACCCACTTGGATCCCTGAGGTACCAGTCGAATACCTTTTAATAGGGTAACGATGACTAATAAAAACACTAACGATGTAACGATGATACCTTCCATCAACTTGCTCCTTAAAAAACATTAATTAATCTTTTGGGCCATTACTTTTAGACCGCTACTTTTAGACCACTACTTTTAGACCACTACTTTTAGACCACTACTTTTGGACCAGAAGGAGGTCACCAGAAATTTCCTTAATATATAGACGATCGCCAAGGGCAACTTCGGTGTCGCAGGTAAATTCCCACTCGTCGCGATCCAATACTGGCGTGCTAAAACGCAGCCTGCCATGAGTGGTGTCTGTGGGCTCTTTAATCACCTGCCCCGACTCTCCGATGGCAGAATCATGGGCTTCAGCGCTGATATTACTGCTAGTCATTCTGGGTTTTACAGCCTTGAACCAGAGTACCGTAAACGCAACGGATGAAAGGGTCCACAGCAGTACCTGTATGCTAAAGGGCATATCGACCAGCAGCAGAGCAACGGCCACTACCAGGGCACCTAGCCCAAACCAAAGAATGGTGAAACTGGGAATAAAAATTTCACCGATAATCAGTAAAATCCCCAGGACTAACCAGTGCCAATACAGCATTTGAATATCCATTAACCGCCTCTCTTTAATTGTAGTTACCTCAGGGTAACAAATTTTAATCTTTATCAGTACCAACTCGCTTGGACATTAGAAGCGCATCCTCACGGCCATACTCAGTTTTATAATAGTCTCTACGCTCCCCCATCTGCACAAAATCTCTCTGCAGATATAAGCGAATCGCTGGGAAATTGGACGCCCTAACCTCAAGGTGCAATAGCCTGATGCTTTCAGGCAACTGAGCCAATGCATCGTCTAATAGCAGGGATCCGAATCCTAGGCCCTGATAATCTGGGTGAACGGCCAAATTATGTATTTCTGCCTCACCGAGGACTGAGGCGATCACCACAAAACCAATGATTTTATCCGCCCTGGCCAATACCGTTGCATCGTCTAGGCTCTGTTCAAACTGTTTGAGACTCCAGGGAGATTGGGAAATAAGCTGCTCTATGGCAACCACCTGTCCCAGATCAGCGATCTGCATATCGCGAATAGAATCTTGCTTTTTATTTGAAGGGTTCAAGACTGAAGTGCTCAACGCTGAAGCCTCAAGGCTGCGCTTTATGCACATGCCGCTGAGGCGACAGGAAGCGAATAGTCTGCCAGGTTTTGCGCTTACTCGAAGGCTGTTTGATCATCTCTCTGAGAGAGGGCACTAGCAGGGCCGTAATCTGCCCAAAGATACTCACCTGACCATTGGCGGTGGCGGCTTTTTCATCGCTGGTCAGAAGCCATTCTGCAGCTGCATCACCCATGAGTAACAATGTCTTGGCAGATTTACTGTCGATGCGCGCCTTGATTAAGGTGGCTAAAAATTCACGTACTTCACCGCTATCACCACGGGCATTGGGATAGGGAGGCCATTCAACAATGTCCATTTGCGGTAATTGGCCTGCGCCCTGCCCCATCGCCAGTAGAATATTGCCCAGCAGTAAAATCTGCTCTGGATCCGGCAAAGAGCCCTCTACTGAGCTACAGATCAGCAAGTCATCCGTGGGCTGCCACAGTGCAAACTTAACCGCAATGCTGCTCGGGGCTTCTTGCTCTTGCTTTGGTTCTGCAACCTTGATTCCAGGCTTAACCTTATTGTCGAGATTAAGGTTGCTGAGCTCTGCCATACTTTTGGTCATGGCTTCGAGACTTTCTGGCGTGCTACTAACCTGACTATTTACTGAGGTGTTTGTTGGGGTGCTTACTGAGGTGCTTATTGTCTCTGGCGCTGCATCAAAATCAATCAGGCTGTCAGACGAGCTAGCAACTTCAGTCGATACAACTGGCTGCGCAACTATCGATACCAGTGGCAGGTCTCTGGGCACGTATTGAACGACACCCAGAGTCTGCAAGTATTGATTATGAAGCGCATTGGCCACTAGACACCGCCAAGTTGTGGATGCAGGCGACCGGGATTACGCATCAATGTCAGGGCATTCAAATAAGCCTTGGCACTGGCCAGCAATATATCCGTGTCTGCTCCCAAACCATTGATAATACGGCCATCTTTCTCCAAACGCACAGTGACCTCACCCTGAGAATCGGTGCCCTGAGTGACGGCATTAACGGAGTACAGCTGTAGATTGGTCTCACTATTAACCAGCTTTTCGATAGCATTGAAAATGGCATCAACGGCACCGTCGCCAGTGGCTTCAGAGCGATGCTCTTTGTCTTGGTAGCGCACGCCAATTTTGGCCTGAGGTAACTGACCCGATTTAGAGAGTACCTCAAGATCAATAACCGTTAAGGGGTCATCTTCGGTGCCCATCTGCACGTCGGACACCAGCGCCTGCAAATCTTCATCAAAGATTTCGCGCTTCTTATCGGCCAACTCTTTAAAGCCCACAAAGGCTTTGTTGAACTCTTCTTTGCCATCAAAGCTAATACCCAGTTCTTCAAGGCGCGCGGCAAATGCGGCGCGGCCTGACAGCTTACCCAGGGTCAACTTATTAGTGCTCCAGCCCACATCCTCGGCTCTCATAATTTCGTAGGTTTCACGAAATTTTAAAATGCCATCCTGGTGAATACCGGATTCATGGGCAAAGGCATTAGCGCCCACAATGGCTTTGTTGGGTTGCACAGGGAAGCCAGTAATACTGGAAACCAGACGAGAAGTTGGCACTATATGCACGGTATCTATGCCAGTCTCAACGGGGAATAGGTCTCTGCGGGTGCGAATGGCCATTACGATTTCTTCCAGAGAGGCGTTACCGGCCCGCTCACCCAAACCATTGATGGTGCATTCAACCTGCCGCGCGCCGGCCTGCACCGCACTCAAACTATTGGCCACGGCCAAGCCCAAGTCATTGTGGCAGTGGACGGAAAAAATCGCCTTGTCGGCGTTGGGCACGGTGTTTAACAGGCGGCTAATCATATGGCCATATTCACCGGGATCGGAATAGCCCACGGTATCAGGCAGGTTAATGGTACGAGCACCGGCATTAATTACCGCTTCGGTGATGCGGCACATAAACTCAAATTCGGTGCGGCTGGCATCTTCCAATGAAAACTCAACATCATCAATCAGACCGCGGGCGATCTTTACCGCGCCCACTGCCTGTTCAAGAACCTGGTCGGGTTCCATCTGAAGCTTGTGTTTCATATGAATGGGCGATGTGGCTATAAAAGTATGTATGCGGCCAGCATTGGCGCCTTTAAGGGCCTCTGCGGCGCGCTCAATATCACCGCTAATCGCTCTCGACAGGCTGCAAATACGGCTTTCAGTGACTGTATTGGCAATAGCCTGAACGGCTTCAAAGTCTCCCTGACTGGAGATAGCGAAGCCCGCTTCAATAACATCGACACCCATTTTTTCTAGGGCTTTGGCAATACGTACTTTTTCATCTTTGGTCATGGATGCGCCGGGGCTCTGTTCGCCATCGCGCAAGGTGGTATCAAAAATGACTAATTTCTCTTTAGACTGCTCTGTGCTCTTCATGTTGTTTTCTCTTCCTGATGGGAGCCATGGCTTTTTAAGCGCTTACTTTAATGGCTCCATTGTAAAACGGATTCACCCCCTGTGGGGCTAGAATTTTATTGCAAATGATGCAATAAACGAAATTTTGGATGAGGTATAACGATAGATGCCCCTCAGGGCAGGAGAAGAAGTAATCCACGTGCAGAAACAACAGTCGCAAGACTGATGGCCGCTACAAATTTTTCTATTGGATTACTCATGGGTCTATTCAACCAGTTTTTGGCACTGATGCCAAGGCTAACTTACTTCGCTTTATTGGCTACCAACGAGGTCATCTTTTTCCATGCCCAGATCAGGGGGGCAGAAAAACCAAATACTATCGCCAGAGTAAACAGAATACGTGGCGGATCAATGGTGATAACCACAAAGCCCATCACCACAGACAGGATTACCATAAACGGTACCTTGCCCCGCAAGTCCACTTCTTTAAAGCTGGGGTACTTAAAGTTTGAAACCATCAGTAAACCAGCAACCGCGGTAATGACAGCGCCAATAATAGCGGTGGCTGCTGAGGCTTCCATTTGATAGGTGGACCATACCAGGCCGGCAACAATGGCTGCAGCGGCTGGACTGGGTAACCCGGTAAAGTTCTTATTATCGGAAAGTTCGGCCTGAACATTAAATCGAGCCAGACGCAGTGCCGCGCAGGACGCATAGACAAAGGCTGCGGCTAAACCCAACTTACCCAGACTGGTCAGTCCCCAGCCGTAGGCAACCACCGCAGGGGCCACACCGAAAGACACCATGTCGGACAGGCTGTCGTACTGAACGCCAAAGTCACTTTGAGTATTGGTCATGCGCGCGACGCGACCATCCAGGCCATCAAAGATCATGGCGGCAAAAATAGCCATGGCGGCCCATTCGTACTCGCCACTAAAGCCAGAGAGCACCGCATAAAAGCCACAAAACAATGCGCCAGTAGTGAGCAAGTTAGGCAATAAGTAGATACCTTTGCGGCGGGCAGACATGTCCCCTGCTGTCGGTTTGAGATTGACCACTTTATCTTCTTTCTCTACTTTTTTAGTCATGGGATTACTCTTCTGTCCATAGGCGTAAAATCTCCGAGTATTATAGGCTTTTAACCTTCTAAATAGCAGCTCTGCATTTTATCCAGATCCGCTTGGGATAATCCTAGGGCTGTTATCAGGTAATTTTTAACATCACCGTAGTTTTCATCAATCGCTTCAAGAAAGGCGACAATATTATCGGCATGCACTGAGCAATAGGGAACGAGCCATTCTCGATCCCAGCTCTCAACCTTGGCATCACGCAGATGTCCTTCAACAATTGCGATCAGGCGGTCTGAATCATAATGCTCGAGGGTCAGCATATAGTCTTCGATGATAGTCTCACGGGGCACATCCAGCGCAGACAGAATCAATGCCGCCGCCATACCGGTGCGGTCTTTACCCGCGGAACAATGAAATACCGATGCATTGTCTGCGTTATCGACAATATGGCGCATAAAACGACTGAACGCTGGAATCACCACTTCGATGCACGAGCGGTAGGAATTAACCACTAGGGTATGTGATGAGTCAGCGGTCAGTTCGCCGCCAAATAGAAACTCCCAAAACCGCGAGATATCGCCAATCGAGATTTGATAGTCATCGATAAATTCAGCCCGAATGGCACAGCTCGGTGACTGCTCCTGCTCTTCTTTGCGACGAAAATCATGAATTTTGCTAACGCCAATCTGTTCCAAACTGTCGAGATCAGTCTCACTCAGGTTGGCCAGATGTCCGCAGCGCATAATCTTGCGCCACTTAACGGTGCGGCCCTGATTATTGATGTAGCCGCCAATATCGCGAAAGTTGATGCCGCCATCTAGGGCAACTACTCTGGTCATGCTATTTTCTGTGCTCATCGGCTACTCATTTTATTATGTTTATAGTTGCATTTTTCTACGTGACAGACAGTAAAACGGCCCACTAAAGAGCGAGCCGTTTTAGACATTGTCACTAGCAGTAGTACCTAGTTCTTATCTTTATCAACCAATGCATTCTTAGTAATCCACGGCATCATACCACGCAATTCTGCGCCCACTTTTTCGATGGGGTGTGCTGCGTTGTTACGACGATAAGCTGTCATAGAAGGATAGTTCATAGCACCTTCAGTGATAAACATCTTCGCATACTCGCCGTTTTGAATACGCTTAAGCGCATTCTTCATGGCCAGACGTGATTCAGCATTGATGATTTCTGGGCCAGTTACATACTCACCGTACTCAGCATTGTTTGAGATGGAGTAGTTCATGTTGGCAATGCCGCCCTGATACATCAGGTCAACAATTAGCTTGAGCTCGTGCAAGCATTCAAAGTAAGCCATTTCCGGGGCGTAACCCGCTTCGGTCAACGTCTCAAAACCAGCCTTAACTAGCTCAACTGCACCACCGCAAAGTACGGCCTGTTCGCCGAACAGATCGGTTTCAGTTTCGTCTTTAAAGGTAGTTTCGATGATGCCTGTACGACCACCACCCACACCTGAGGCGTAAGAGAAAGCCACTTGCTTGGCCTTGCCAGTCGCGTCTTGGTGGATAGCCACCAAATCAGGAATACCGCCGCCATTTACAAATTCGTTACGCACTGTGTGACCCGGCGCTTTTGGCGCGATCATAATGACGTCGAGGTCAGCGCGAGGCACTACCTGGTTGTAATGAATAGCAAAACCGTGGGCAAAGGCCAGAGTGGCGCCCTGCTTGATGTTTGGCTCGATCTCATCGCGATAAAGCTGCGACTGAAACTCGTCAGGGGTCAGAATCATAACCAGGTCAGCAGAGGCAACAGCAGCAGGTACGTTATCTACCTTAAGGCCAGAGGCTTCGGCTTTAGCTACTGAACTAGATCCAGCGCGCAGACCAACAGTTACATCAACACCAGAATCTTTAAGATTGTTGGCGTGGGCGTGGCCCTGAGATCCATAACCAATGATGGCAACTTTCATGCCCTTGATGATGGAGAGGTCACAGTCTTTGTCGTAATAAACTTGCATTGATTTCACCTAATATTAAAAGTCAGTATTGTTAAGTCAGTATGTATAGCCCGGAACTTAAAGCCCTTTATACACGTAAAAATTTATCGCCGCGGGAGATACCAGATACACCGCTTCTCACCACTTCCATAATACCCATTTCCCGAACTGCCTCGATAAAGGCATCTAGCTTATCGCTGTCACCAGCAAGCTGCACGGTATAGGTCGCTGGCGTCACGTCAATAATGTGACCCCGAAAGATCTCCACACAGCTTTTTAATTCTGTGCGAACACCGTTATCTGTTGCTTTGATTTTAACCAGCATCAGCTCGCGCTCAATGTGCGGGCCTACGGTTAAATCAACTACCTTAATCGTATCAATCAGCTTGTGCAGCTGTTTGACGATCTGCTCAGCCATATGATCATCACCCTGAGTAGTCAGCGTTAAACGCGACAGGGTGTCATCATCAGTAGGGGCAACCGTCAAGGTGTCGATATTATACCCGCGTTGGGCAAATAGGCCGACCACTCTTGAAAGAGCACCAGATTCATTTTCTAAAAGAATAGAGATTATCCGTTTCATTAGGTGCTCTCCGTCTTGTTCAGCCACAGATCATTCATGGAACCGCCAGGTCGCTGCATAGGGTAAACATGCTCAGAGCGATCAATGTCAATATCCATAAATACCACACGATCTTTCATGGCAAAGCATTCGCGCATCTTGGTTTCCAGCTCATCTATATGGGTAATTTTCATTCCCACATGGCCGTAGGCCTCCGCCAGCTTTACAAAATCTGGCAATGAGTCTTCATAAACGCTCTCGGAGTAGCGGCTGCTGTAATTCATATCCTGCCACTGACGAACCATGCCCAGTGCCGCATTATTAAGATTGATAATTTTTACCGGCAATTTGTGCTGGCTACAGGTGGACAGTTCCTGAATATTCATCTGGATACTGCCTTCGCCGGTCACACAGGCAACGTCTTTATCGGGAAATGCCAACTGGCAACCCATGGCTGCAGGCAGACCAAAACCCATGGTGCCTAGGCCGCCAGAGTTGATCCAGGTGCGTGGCTTATCGAATAAATAATACTGGGCAGCAAACATCTGATGCTGGCCCACGTCTGAGGTCACAATGGCCTCGCCGTTAGTCACCTTGTAGAGCATTTTGATAACATCTTGCGGCTTAATGCAGCTACCAGAGCTCTCTTCATAGCGAGAGGCGGTGTAAATACCTTTGTCCGCACGCCATTGATCAAGCTGCGTCCACCATTCGGCAATCGCATCTGTATCTGGCTTGATATCCAAGTCTTTATTGATCGCGAGCATTTCCTCGAGTACCGACGTACAGGTGCCCACAATAGGAATATGTGCTTCGATATTTTTCGATACGGACGTTGGGTCCACATCCACATGAATAATGGTGGCATGGGGACAGAACTTATCCAGATCGTTGGTTACCCGATCATCGAAGCGCGCGCCAATGGCAAAAATAACATCCGCATGGTGCATCGCCGAGTTGGCCTCGAACGTACCGTGCATACCCAGCATACCGAGATACTGCGGATCAGTACCTGGGTAACAACCCAGACCCATCAACGTATTAGTCACCGGATAATTCAACGCCTTAGCCAGGGCAATCAACTGCTCTGAGGCATTGTCGATAACCACACCACCACCGGCATAAATAATTGGACGCTTGGCGCCAATCAGTATTTTAACCGCACGTTTAATCTGCCCCCGATGGCCCTTGTCAGTAGGCTGATAAGAGCGCATCTTAACTTCTCTGGGATAGATGTAAGGCACCTTATGGCTCGGGTCAGTGACGTCTTTGGGGATATCAACCACAACCGGGCCGGGACGACCTGTCGACGCAATGTAATAGGCCTTGGCAATGGTCTCGGCGATATCTTCAGCGCGAGTGACCAAAAAACTGTGCTTAACGATGGGGCGAGACACGCCGACCATGTCTGTTTCCTGAAAGGCATCCTGACCAATTTTGGTCAATGGAACCTGTCCAGAGATAACCACCAGAGGAATAGAATCCATATAGGCAGTCGCAATACCTGTAATCGCATTGGTGGCGCCGGGACCCGAGGTCACTAGCGCAGTGCCCACTTCGCCAGTGGCGCGGGAAAATCCATCAGCGGCGTGAACCGCAGCTTGCTCATGGCGAACTAATAGGTGATAGACGTCGTCCTGTCGATACAGGGCGTCATAGATATGCAGCGCAGCACCGCCGGGGTAGCCCCAAACGTTCTTAACGCCTGCATCTTTTAAAGCGCGGATAACAATGTCACCGCCGGATAATAGTTCCACAATCTGTCCTCATTGAATAACATTCAGGACTTTTCGCAGTGGCAATTTGCTGTTACATCAGAAGCGACGCCGCGATTGCGGCTAGTTCCAGTCACACCGATAAGTGCTTTGTTGACTGTAGCTGGCACTGTGGATACTAGCGCCTTCTCTCGTGATGACCAGCAGCATGGATAACGCCGACCTGGTACTTTGTCCAAAAAACTGTACGGATAGGTACAGAAGCTGGGTAATTTAACAGTTTTTACTGATTAGTCAACGGGAAAATCCACTCCCTTCCGGTGGGCCTCATAAAGAAAGTCTCGCGCAACGTCAGTAAATGGGACAAACTGATGGACACACATTTTCTGTAAAACAATAATAAAAGTCAGTCGACATACATAAAGAGAGAGAACTGTCATGGGGAAATTCAACGGGTTAGTCGCCTGCATCTTACTAATTACCGCTTTAACCGGTTGTTCCAAACAGTCGGACAGCACCACGCTAGTCATCAAAAATATTAATGGCTATACCTTTGATAATGATCGCCAACTGCAGCAGTTCGAAACACTGGTAATAGAAGATGGCAGAGTATTGGCCACAGGTGATGACCAACTCAGCCTTAGTTACCCGAATGCAGAGACCGTAGATGGTCAGGGCAAAACATTAATTCCTGGCATTACCGATGCCCATGGTCATGTATCGACACTGGGTTATACCCTACTCAGTGTGGATATTCGCGGCATTGAATCTGCACAAAAATCGGCCCAGATAGTTGCTGACTATGCCGCACAAAAACCCTCCCTAACCTGGATTCAGGGTCGTGGCTGGAATCAGGTCTTATGGTCAGACAAACAGTATCCCACTGCTGCCATTCTGGATGCGGAGATAAGTGATCGTCCTGTGTGGCTAGAGCGCATTGATGGGCATGCTGGCTGGGCAAATAGCCAAACCCTAGCCCTAGCTGGTATTACTAAAGACACAGTCTCCCCCCCAGGCGGCGAAATCATCCGCGACGAAGCTGGCCAGCCAACTGGAATACTGGTCGACAATGCCATGAATCTCGTCATGAGCATTATTCCTACACCCAATGATGAAGAGATTACCCTGGCTCTGGATACGGTTGGCCAACATCTATTAAGTCTCGGCATCACCTCTACCCATGATGCTGGTGTGAGTTCCACTGAACACAAACTCTACCGCCAGATAGCCGACAAGGGCGATATGAAAGTGCGTATCTACGGCATGCTGTCGTCCACCAATGCCGACATAGAGCAGTCCTTGGCCGCCGGTAAGACTGTTGACGGAGACGACTATTACTCTGTACGAAGTATTAAGGTTTATACCGACGGTGCGCTCGGCAGCCGCGGCGCAGCCATGATAGAACCCTACTCTGACCGGGCCGGTCACACTGGCCTTTTGCTCACCAGCCGCGAGCAACTGCGTCATCTGTTTAACAAAGCTATTACCGCGGATTTCCAGGTGGCCATTCATGCAATTGGCGACAAAGGCAACCGCATTGGTTTAGATGAAGTCGAGCATGCCTACGCCACTGTTGGTGGCCGTCATCTGCGCCATCGCATTGAACATTCTCAGATTGTCACCCTAAGTGATATTCCACGCTTTAAAGCTCTCGATGTTATTCCGTCAATGCAGCCTACCCATGCCACCAGCGATATGAACATGGCCGCGGATAGAATTGGCGATGAGCGTTTGAAAGGCGCCTATGCCTGGCGTACATTCCTCGATCAGGGCAGTCGCGTGGTGTCTGGTTCAGATTACCCTATTGAACTGGCGAACCCCTTCCATGGTATTCACGCTGGCGTAACCAGACAGAATCACGACAATATGCCCGATGGCGGCTGGATTTCTGAAGAGGCCATGACCTTGGAAGAAGTGATGCGCAGCTTCACTATTGATGCTGCATGGGCTGCCCACCAGGAAGATATTCTGGGCGGCTTAACGCCAGGTAAGTGGGCAGATTTCATTCTGCTAGATCAGGATATATTTGACGTTGAACAAGAGGCCTTGTGGCAGACTCAGGTATTAGAAACTTGGATGGCAGGTAAGCGGGTTTATCAGCTCACCCCCTAGTCTGCTCCGTTACTACAAAGGGCCTGTTTGAGGCAGGCCTTTTGACAGTATTCTTTTGGCAGTGCTCTTTTGACAGTGGTCTTTGTTGACAGCATTGTTTTGAAATTTGAAAGCAGCCTAGGGCGTTCTCTACGCTGCCTTTGAAGACGCTTCTTTACCTGCCTCCGCACGACCATATTCCATTACCCCACCTTTCATAGAAGCAAAGCGTAGATTCAAAATATCCAGCAAGTAATTTTGCTGCAAACGCCAGGGAGCGACAGTACCCTGCTTCGGGAACTGATCAATTGAGCGATCAACATAACCAGAGGCCAGATCCAAAAACGCAACCCGCTCTAGGTCAGGGTTATGGTTTCTTGCCACCGCATAATCCAGATTATTGCGTTCCATATGCTTCAACAGACGGCAGACATATTCACTGGTGAGATCACATTTTAATGTCCAAGACGCGTTGGTGTAACCAGAGGCTAAAACAAAGTTAGGCACATCGCTGAGCATCATGCCCTTGTATCCCAATGTATCCGGCAACTTAATCGTTTTACCGTCCACCACAATTTTCATACCACCCATCGCCAACAATTCAAGACCTGTGGCGGTAACCACAATGTCTGCTTTGAGCAGGGTTCCGGATTCCAACTTAATGCCGGTTTTAGTGAAGGTTTTAATATGGTCCGTAACAACCGTTGACGTCCCTTTGCGCAGTGAACGGAATAGATCGCCATCGGGCACCAGACAGAGGCGCTGATCCCAGGGGTTATATTTAGGGGTGAAGTGAGTATCGATATCGTAATTGTCACCTAGGGATAAACGGGTCAACTTGCGCAACATAGCCTTTACTTTTTCCGGGCGACGTCGGCTCAGCTGATACAGCAGGGCCTGCTGAGAAACGTTTTTCCATCTTGTTATTAGGTAGGCCATTTTGGCGGGAAGGTACTTGGCCAACCGCTGGGCAAAGGCATCCTCTGCAGGGCGAGACACTACATAGGTCGGGGAACGTTGCAGCATGGTCACATGGGCTGCAGTTTTGGCCATGGAGGGCACCAATGTAATGGCCGTTGCTCCACTGCCAATCACCACCACTTTCTTGCCAGCATAATCCAGATCTTCAGGCCATTGCTGGGGGTGAATAATCTGCCCTTTAAATTGGTCGCTCCCAGGAAAATCTGGGGTATAGCCTTTGTCGTAACGATAGTAACCGGTGCAGCTATAAATAAAGCTGCAGGTTATTTTCTTGCCCCGCTTACTGCCCTCATCAATGGTTAATGTCCAGCGTGAAGAAGCCGTATCCCATTCTATTTTAGTCACACGCTGGTTGTAGCGTATATGTTGCTCAATATCATGTTCTTTGGCGGTCTCATGAATATAGTCAAGAATCGCAGGGCCATCGGCAATGGCCTTCTCATGTTTCCAGGGCTTAAAACTATAACCTAATGTATGCATGTCCGAATCTGAGCGCACCCCCGGATAACGGAATAGATCCCAGGTGCCACCCATTGCCTCTCGGCTTTCGAGAATGCTGTAGGTTTTATTGGGGCAGTGCTGTTCCAGATGACAGGCCGCCCCTATTCCTGAAAGACCAGCACCAACGATAACCACATCAACATGATTTTTAGACATTACAGACCCACAATTTTTTATTATTGTTATGTTACGTGGCTAAGGGTTTCTCCGATCCATGCTAGGAGATAGCAGAATTCTTACGACCCTTAGAACCAACCTTTTACCGACTTGTCTAGGGCACCACTGCACTTTTTAAGCTGAGCACCATAGGTGGCCGCCTTGCGCTTAACCTTTGCCGCAACCTTAATTAAATTCGGTTTTTTATTAAAAGACCCACGGGAATAACCGCCCCAGCCTTCGTGATAGGCTAAATACTGTTTATAGGCATCCCATTTAGAAACCCCAAGACGACGATGGGTGACATTGGTATACCAGCCGACAAAATTAATCGCATCACTAAACTTGTCACGATCATGGCTCCAGTGACCCGTATCTTTGCGGTAGTCATTCCAAGCTGGATCCTGTGCCTGCGCGTAGCCATAGGCAGAGGATCTGCGGGGCAAGGGTATAAATAGGAAGGTTGGACGATCGGGTCTCACCTTTGCGCGAAAGGTAGACTCCTGATTGATAATTGCCATCATCACCCCAATCGGCGTACCCCAGCGCTTGCTGGATTTGCGCGCATCTTCATACCAGTCTGTCTCGCCCCAAAAAATTCGGCAGACATCATTGGTTTGTTTGGGCTCGTAGGTGGAACAGCCAGATAAGCCAAGGCCCAATAGCAGCGTAAATAGTACAGAAGTTCGATTTATAGTCATGGCGCAAAGAGTGCAAGGTTTAGCGTCTGTAATCAAGGTTGTTTTACAATAATAGAGCCAAAAGTTACTAAGCCGAATCCCCTAGGGAGTGGCCCTTTCCGCGCATTAGCAGATAGCAAGTTGTCTATTAGTGTTACTTATTGATGCCGCTTTATATTGACCGTCAAGCCAAACGCCGCCATCATTTCCACCCAAGGGATAGACTACAAATTCCCTAACGTTTTTGTTGTAAGGGGCTTAGAATACAGTCCCTTTCAAACATCGCCCCAGAGAACAGATAATGAACCCCACGATTGATATGACCGACAGCACTGACAATTTTATTTTTACCGGAACCTGCCGCGCTGGCAGCGGTGTTGTTGCGGCAGTCACGAGCTTTTTGGCAGATCGAGACTGCTATATATGTGCCCTTGAACAGTTTGATGATGAATCTACTGACAAATTTTTTATGCGTGCGGTATTTCGCCGTCAAGGCGCGTCTCCTTCAATTGACGAAATGGCGGCCGCCTTTGCCGAAGTATCAGCTAAATTTGAGATGATTTGGAATTTTCACAATCCGGCGAAATCGGTAAAAACGCTACTATTAGTGTCTAAATATGATCATTGCCTAGACGATTTGCTGTATCGCCGTCGCAAAGGCGAATTCAATATGGAGGTCACTGCAGTGGTATCCAATCATCAGGATTTACGTCCGATGGTTGAGCGTGAGGGCATACGCTTTATCCATCTACCCGTCACCAAAGACACCAAAGCCCAGCAGGAGAATCGTCTGCTGGAGATTATTGAAGAAACAGAATCCGAGCTGGTCGTACTGGCCCGCTATATGCAGATTCTATCTAATAACCTGACCGAGAAGCTGTCCGGTCGATGCATTAATATTCACCACTCATTTTTACCCGGATTTAAAGGTGCCAAGCCCTATCACCAGGCCTATAACCGCGGGGTGAAAGTGATTGGTGCTACGGCCCATTACGTCACCTCTGATCTTGATGAAGGCCCAATTATTGAACAGATACTTACCCGCGTTGATCATGGCCACGGTCCTGAGCACCTGGTGCGAGTAGGCCGCGATAACGAATGCATGGCCCTAGCCAAGGCCGTAAAATATCACATAGAGCGTCGAGTGTTTCTCTCTGGCAATAAGACCGTGGTGTTTCTCGCAGGCTAGCCATTAACAATGTAATAAGTTCAGGGGAAGAAAAGCACCATGCCGTTTGGATTATTAAAGTACGGGCTCAGTAATGATTACCCGGCAAAACATCATTTCACCCCTGCCACAGAGCTTAAAAAGCACTACGACGTAGTGATTATCGGTGGCGGCGGCCATGGCACTGCCATTGCCTACAACCTGGCCAAATACCATGGCATTACCAATGTTGCCATTCTCGAGAAAGCCTACCTGGGTGGCGGCAATACCGCCCGTAACACCGCGGTCATTCGCTCCAACTATCTCACCGAAGCCGGGGTTAAGTTCTACAGCGAGTCGGTTAAATTATTTAACAACCTGAGCAATGAATTTAACTACAACGTGATGATGGAAAATCGCGGTCAGCTAACCTTGGCCCACAGCGATGCCGCCATTCGCAGCTTCCGCTGGCGCGCCGAGGTCAATCAACATCTGGGTGTGCGTTCAGAATTAATGGACCGCCAGACCATTGCCGAACTCGTACCCAACCTTAATATGTCTGAAGACAGCCGTTTCCCCATTATGGGTGGACTCTGGCATGCCGACGGTGCCACCGCTCGCCACGATGCCGTGGCCTGGGGCTATGCCAAAGGTGCCTGTGATCGTGGCGTAGAATTACATCAGCTCACCGAAGTTGAAGATATCGAAATTACTCAGGGCCGCGTTACTGCGGTTAAAACAAATCGCGGTCGTGTTGAATGTGGTGCCGTGGTGCAGGCTGTGGCCGGTGCCAGCTCTGTCGTCGCCAAGAAGGCGGGTATTCCACTGCCCATTCACTGCTATCCCCTGCAAGCCATGGTGACTCAGCCCTACAAGCCAATTTTGACGCCCCATGTCAGCTCACCTCAGGTGCATGTGTATGTGCACCAGACCTCTCGCGGAGAATTTGTCATTGGTGGCGGTTCCGACCCCTACCCCCTCTATAACACCAGAGCGACACTGGACCAACGCGAAACTCTCAGCGCAGCTGCATTGGAGCTATTTCCATTTTTGGCTCAGGCTAGACTGCTGCGCCAATGGGCGGGCACCACGGATATGACGCCCGACTACAGTCCGATTATGGGCCTTAGTCCGGTAGAAAATTATTATCTCGATGCTGGCTGGGGTACCTGGGGCTTTAAAGCCACGCCAATCTGCGGCGTTACCATGGCCGAATTAGTCGCCACCAAAAAGGTGCCGGATTTGATCAAGCCATTTGAGCTAGAGCGCTTCTATCGCTTTGAACAAATTAACGAAGCCGGCGCCACCGCCGCTAGTCACTAACGACAAGGGTAAAGCAATGAAACTATTAACCTGCCCTTTAAATGGCCCGCGCAATATCTCTGAATTTACTTACGGTGGTGAATATCACCCGATGCCAGACCCGGTCCACACAGATTCCCGCCAATGGGCCGAACATGTGTTTTTTCATGACAACGCCGCCGGTGTAGTCACCGAATGGTGGTGCCACAATGCCAGTTCATTTTGGTTTTTAGCTGAGCGTAATACCATTAGTGATGAAGTAATTCGCACCTTTGAGGCCAGTGAAATTTTTAATCAGCGCATCGATTTTATCGCCGCCAGCACTCCGGAGGGCTCCTCATGAAAGGGCAGCAGATACAAAAGCGCCTTCCCCTCCCCTATGGCAGCCTGATCGATCGCAATACCGAAGTCAGCTTTAGCTTTGAGCGTAAATCTTATCAGGGCTTTGCTGGTGACAGCATTGCCAGCGCACTGGCCGCCAATCAGCAATGGCTTCTGAGTCGATCATTTAAATATCACCGCCCTCGCGGCGCATTGACAATGGCCGGACAAGACGCCAATACCATGGTGCAGCTACCTTCTAACCCCAATGCTCTAGCCGATCGCGAACTAATCAGCGATAACCTAGCGATTATGGCGCAGAACTACAGTGGCAGCCTGAACAATGATCGCGGTGCGGTAATGGGATTATTTTCACGGTTTTTACCCGTGGGTTTCTATTACAAAGCTTTCTTTAAGCCACGCGGCATGTGGGAAAAGTGGGCGCCTATCATTCGTAAAAAAGCGGGTCTGGGTGTTATTAATCAGCAGCTAGAGCCCCAGTACTACGACAAGCAATACCGCTTTTTTGATGTGGTGGTTGTAGGTGCTGGCCCTGCCGGCATGCAGGCTGCGCTAAGTGCTGCGGTAGAGGGCTGTGAAGTTTTGCTGGTCGATGAAAACCCCATACTGGGTGGCTCATTAAACTATGCCCGCTTTGATGCTGAAGGTATTCGTGGGCAACAGTTACGCGAAAAGCTGATACAAAAAATTGAAGCCAACAGCAATATCACCTCCATGACCGATGCGGTCTGCAATGCTTGGTTTGCCGATAACTGGCTGCCCATTATTAGGGGCAAGCGCCTTTATAAGGTGCGTGCCAAACAGACAATTCTGTGCACCGGTGCGCTGGAGCAGCAGGCAGTTTTCCGCAATAACGATCTGCCCGGTGTCATGATGAGTAGCGCCGCTCAGCGTCTGATTCATCTCTATGGCATTCGACCTGGCAACGCTGCGGTGATTGTCACTGGCAATAATGATGGCTATGCCAATGCGCTAGATTTACTAGATGCAGGGGTTGATGTGAAGGCGATTGTTGACCTGCGTGAGCAGCCAAAGCCCGACGCGATTGTCTTTGCAGCAGCCGCTCGCGGTATTCCCGTAAAGACTGGCTACGCAGTCTATGAGGCCCAGAAGTCCCGCAATCATTTATCCGCCGTTGAGATTCGTAAGGTTGTCAGTCAGGGCATCTGTGCCGATCGCGGCGAAGTGATTCCCTGCGATCTACTCTGTATGGCTGTAGGCTACACCCCCACCTATCAGCTAGTCTGTCAGGCCGGTGGTCAGCTGAGCTATGACGATAACAGCGCCATGTTTACTCTGATCAATTGCCCAGATGCTATGCAAGTAGCAGGCTCGGTGAATAGTCATTGGAATCTGGATGCCTGCTTGGCCGAAGCCAGTCGCGCAGCCATTATTGCCACCAATGCACTGGGGCTAACCAGCACCGCTATTCCCGAAGAGATTGCCAAAGAACCTGTTAGCCCCAATCATCCATGGCCTATTTTTGCCCATCCCAGTGGCAAAGAATTTGTCGACTATGACGAAGACCTGACCATCGCCGATATTATTAATGCCACCCGCGACGGCTACGAACATATTCAGCTGGTTAAACGCTACTCCACCTGCGGCATGGGCCCCTCTCAGGGCCGTCACTCGGCATTAGCTGCGGCCCGTTTAGTAGCAGCGGCAACTAATCGCACGGTTGCCCAGACCGGCGTCACTACCGCGCGACCCCCGTTTGCTCCAGAGCATCTCGGTCACAGTGCCGGACGCAGTTTTTATCCTGCACGTCGCAGCAATATGCATTATCGTCATCTGGAAGCTGGTGCTCAGATGCTACAGGCAGGTGCCTGGTACAGACCGGCTTTTTATGGCGCTGCAGATGGCACTGTCGATAACAGCGAAACCTGCATTAATAATGAAGTTAACAACGTGCGCAACAATGTTGGCCTAGTGGATGTATCCACTCTCGGTGGCATTGAAGTACGCGGCCCAGACGCCGGTGAATTCCTTAACCGCTTTTATACCTTTGGCTTTGTGAAACAACCAGTGGGCAAAGCGCGCTATGCCCTGCTTACCAATGAAGCTGGCGTGGTGATTGATGACGGTGTTGCCTGTCGTTTTAGCGATGAACATTATTATGTGACGGCTACCACGGGTGGCGTGGATCGCGTTTACCAAAATATGCTCAAGTGGAATGCTCAGTGGCGTCTGGATATCGATATAGCCAATGTCACCTCTGCCTATTGCGGCGTTAATATTGCCGGCCCCAAGGCGCGAGAAGTGCTGGCCAAGCTATGCACAGATGTGGACCTCAGTCCTAGTGCATTTCCCTATATGGGCGTCCGCGAAGGCACTGTCGCCGGTATTCCGGCGCGACTAATTCGTGTTGGCTTTGTCGGCGAACTGGGTTACGAAATACATGTGCCTCAACACTGTGGTGAAGCCCTCTGGGACGCCTTGATGGACGCCGGACAGGAACAAGGCATCAAGCCCTTTGGTATCGAAGCTCAGCGCATACTGCGCTTGGAAAAAGGCCATATTATTATTGGTCAGGATACCGACGCCATGTCTAATCCCATGGAAGTCCAGATGGGTTGGGCCGTCAGTCGCAAGAAGCCATTTTTTGTCGGCGGCAGAACGCTTACCGAACTTGAGAACAAACCTCAGCTTCGCAGTCTGGTGGGTTTTGTGGTCAATGACTTAAATGCCCCTATTCCCAAAGAGAGCCATCTGATTCTGGACGGCGAGCAGATGACCGGGCGAGTGACCTCCTGTAACTATTCCCCAACATTACAAAAGCCCATTGGTCTGGCCTATGTCACCCCAGAGAATACGCCAGCGGGCAGTACATTTATTATCAAATCATCTGGCGGTGTGCGAGTGACTGCCGAGGTTGTAAAACTGCCGTTTTATGACCCAGACACGTTGCGTCAGGAGCTATAACAATGAGCAGTATTATGCCAACAGAGGTCCCGCGCCGCAGCCAGCTGTCTCGACGCCATATTGAGCTAGGCGCGGAATTCGAGCGCAGCGGCTACCTGCTCTTAGTGAAAGATTATGGGTCGCAAACTGAAGCGACACAGGCACAGATATTAGGTCTGGTGGATTTATCCACGCTGCCACGCACAGGCTTCAAAGGTGCCGGCGCGCCAGATTGGGCCGCGACTCAGGCACTCAATCTACCCCAGCAACCCAATACCTGCACCGTACAAACCGACGGCAGCCTGGTGGCGAAACTATCCCATCAAGAGCTATTAATACTTAGCGATCTGAATGGAAAGTCAGCATCAATAGAGCGATTAAATAATACCCCGGTCGACCCTCAGACCTATTCACTACCAAGAGCAGATAGCCATTGCTGGTTGGCTATTACAGGCAGCCAGGCGGCGGAGATGTTCTCCAAAATCTGTGCTGTGGACCTACGCAGCCATAAGTTTGCCAACGGGGAGATTGCACAGACCTCGGTCGCCAAAGCCAATAGCATTGTTATCCGCAATGATCAGGGTAGTACCCATTGTTTTTATATTCTGACGGATGTCAGTTCTGCAGAATTTCTCTGGGACTGCCTGCTGGACGCCATGGTGGAATATGATGGCAGGCCGGTGGGTGTTGCAGCATTAAGGGCTCTTGTTTAAAAGCACCTGCCGCTAAGGTGTAACTGATCGCCTGTAGTTTCCTCTATACTCGTTTCCTATGAAAAACACTAAAACCATAGAAATTGGCGCGCTTAGAATCTTTGCCGCCATTACTGAAGCCGACACATTAACTCAGGCCGCCGAGCGACTGGGTATTACTCAGTCGGCTGTCTCTCAAACCCTCAAACAAATTGAGCTGCAAACTGGCACCCAGCTAGTGAACACCAGATCACGCCCCATTAAACTGACCCCCAGTGGTCAGGTGCTCAAAGGCTATGCCCAGCAGATTCTCAATGATACCCAGCGCATGCTGGCCGATGTGCGCATGGCCTCTAAAGGCGGCATGCTGCCGCTAAATATTGGCATGATAGATTCTTTTTGCGATGTCGCTGGCCTGCAGTTTATGCAGCAAGTAAAACCCTTCACCTCAAAGTTAACCCTGCGCACTGGATTGGGCTCGCCCCTGTCTCAGGATTTATTAAATCGCGATCTGGATTTATTAATCACCAGTGACCCCATTGACGAGCATCCAGAATTGCAGCGATTTCCTATTCTGCGTGACCCCTTTGTGATGATCGTGCCGGAAGAATTCGCCCAAGATGGCATAGCTACCCCAGCCTGGCTGGCGGAAAATGTGCCCTTTGTCCGCTACACCAGAAGCTCGCGTCTGGGCATATTGACCGACCTGATTGCACGCCGACTAAATATCAATCTCAATGTCGCCTATGAATTGGATAGCACCCAGACATTACTGCGGTTTGTGCAGTCCGGTCAGGGCTGGGCAATTACCACCGGACTGTGCTTGGTGCGTTATCCGGAATTACTCAGGGGAACTAGAGTGATGCAGCTGGCTAACGGTGCCAATGCACGGCATCTAACCATGCTCTGCCGCCCTAATGAACTGGGTGCTGTACCCGAGAAAGTCGCTACCCTATGCCGCTCTATTTATGGCGACGATATTGTCCCTAAGCTTATTGAAATAGCACCCTGGCTCGAACAGCAGGCCTATGCCATTGAGGAAATGCCGGCGATTTAAAAGCGCAAAATATAAAAGACTGGGAATTCAAAAAGTGGAAAAACCATGGATAAGAATCAACTCATAATATTTCGCCAACAGCTGCTGAGTCTCAGACAGGAATTACAGATCTCGGAAGAAATATCCGAAGAGGCGCGCCAGCCAGTGTCTTTGGATCAATCTATGGTTGGCCGGTTATCTCGAATAGATGCAATGCAGGGCGTACAAATGGCCCAGGAAGCCTCGCGACGACGCCAGCAGCAGCTAGTCAGAATCGTCGCCGCATTAGCGCGTATCGAGTCTGATCTGAGTGCTGATCTCAGTACTGAGATCAGCGCCGGCAATAGAACTAACAATGAATATGGCTACTGCAGCCTATGTGATGAAGATATCTCCATCGGTCGACTCAATATCGATCCAACTTACGTCCTCTGTATTGGCTGTGCGGACAAGCCCGTCCAATAGAGGCATAGGTTCACCCATGCTATCCCCTGGCAGGAATGTTTTGCCCCAGCCCAATCCAGCAATGCCTCGCGCCAACATCGACTCGATCTGCTCTGCGCTATAACCCACATCCGCCAACACTTCTTTTGTGGAATGACCATGAGCCTCAGTGGGGCTAACCGCAAAGATAGCCGCGTTCTGTGGACGAATAGCATAGTGGTCGATCTGGGTAAGCTGGTGACCGCTCGGGTGATCTGGGTAGATTGAAAATGCAAAGCTGCCGCGATCGGTCCCCACAGTGCCATCGGCAATGCGGCTGTTCTCTGCCCGCAATGTTTCAATTGACTGTGGCTGGGCCACGGCAATATCGGCGGCCTGCAGACGGGTCATCCACTTTTTAGCCGATGCCTGCTGAAAGGCAACGGTCAAAAAGGTCTGAATATCTAATGTGATGGCAATACCCTGCAAGCCTTCGATATTTTCTAGTGCCCTCAGATCTGAGTCATCTGCATCGAGGAATATCCAATCGTCAGAGGTCGCATAAAAGTGCGATAGCGCATGAGTGCCCATGGCCTGACGACCAGAGGGCTCGTTAAAATCTTCTAGGCCAGCATAGTCGAAACAAAAGGGCAGCTGAGCGAGATTGGTCACTGCAGAAAGTGACGTGCGGGCGCGGCTTACCTGACCGGTTTTAGCCTTGTGATACAGCGCCACGGCCATAGCTAACCCGCCAGCAAAACCACAGTTCACGTCCAAAGTACCCAGATGGGCATGTTCTTCTGGCGTCTCTACACCACCAAAGCGACTCATAATGCCGCTATTGGCCTGAATAACATCGTCGTAACCAATGTAGTTGGTTTTACGTGCAGGCAATGGCCCGCCCAAGCAGTCGAGACGGCAAAAGAGTACGCCGGGGTTAATCGCCTGCAGGCTGTCGTGGTCTAATCCGAGAGGCTTCATCTGGCGATCTGGGGCATTGATAACTACCAGATCCGCCGAGCGCACCAACCGATTAAAGGCTTCGCGGCCCTCTTCAGAATTAATGTCGATCAATGCACTGCGCTTGCCCATGTCTGCCTGAAAGGCAAACAGGGTTCCAATCAGCGGATCGTACATGGGTACGACTGGCTCAACCTTGGTCACCTCGGCGCCAAAACGCGCCAAAAATGCACTGGAATGAGGCCCGGCAATTACATTGGTTAAATCCAATATCCGCAGTCCTTTTAACCAACCCTGATTATTATCAGACTTATCAGAATGCATCTCTTGCACAACGAGCTTGTTCGGCAAGAGCGTAAGCTCGGCCAGAGCCTGATCAAAGGAGACCAGCTTGCGTCCTTGGGGAGCCAGCATTTTGTGTGCAGACTCTTCCAACCAGACCACGGGGCCCGGCTGCTTCATTAAACCGTATTCAGGATCATTCACCTCAACGATCAGGCCAGCATCGTTGCAATGCTCGCTGTTAACCCACTCTTTTGTGGTTCTGTGGGGAGCGCCAGGAATCTGACCCTCACCAAAAATAACGCCCCATTCTGAGGAGGTCTTGGTCAACATCACCAGTTTCATTTTGGTGGAAATAATATCTGCCCATCTTTTTGGCAATGGATAGACACCCAATGAAGTTTCGCTCTCCCATTCGCTGAGAGGCAGGTGCAGGTCTGCAACCTCAGGCATGCCCTCGGCCAGTAACTCATCATAGAGCCCAAGCGCTTCTAGACAACGGCGCGCATGGTTGCGGTGTGAGGGGCACACCACATAGAACATGCGTCCATCGGCACATTCGTAGGTGCGATAAAACGGATCCAAGTATTCCTGTAAGTCTTCATAGCTGAGATCAAATTCAATATTGTTGGCACGGCGATGCTCAATTTCTAGCTCGCGCATAGTCTTGTAACGCTCGGGCAGATCCACAACCTCGTAAGAGTTGTAGGACAGGCCTTCCATCATCGCGGCAACCACGGGTACCTCTATATGGTCACCACAACCAGAGTTATGTCGGGCCATCAGTGCCATAACTACAGAGCTGGACGCCAGTGTAATCGTGTAAGAAGAGGCCAGAGGTAATGGCGAGAAGCATGGGTTTAAACCCATCAGTACGCGATTAAAACCCATATCAGTAAAGGCGCCCGCCGTAGCGGCAACCACTGCCTCGGTCGCTTTCCACTGACTGCGCAGCTGGTCGTTGCTGGCAAAACCCGGTATCGACAGAGTAATTAGCTCTGGGCGGCTTTCACGGAGTTTGGCAAAGTCGATGCCCAGTCGCGCCATCACACCGGGGCGAAAAGACTCCACAACCACATCAGCTTCATTAATTAGCCGCATGGCTTGATCGAGGCCCTCATCGGTTTTTAAATCAATGGTCAGGCAGCTTTTATTGCGGTTCAAAATAGCATTGGCCTGATGCTTCCAATGAGCACCAGTAGGAGGATCAATATGGATAACCGTAGCCCCCAGATCTGCTAATACCATCGCCACAGCGGGGCCAGCAATTTGCTGCCCGAAGTCGATAACTCGAACCCCAGAAAGAGGTAAATGACTGTGATTTTCCATAGTGTCTAATCCGCTGTTAATGCCTACTTTGATAAACCGCGATCATAGAAACCAAATTGCTGAGAGACCAGCAATAAATAACGTGCCTAAGGCCTCTGTTTTTTTATGTCAGAGCTATTCATAAACGAGCTACAGACCGCGCCATTACTGTATTTATGGCAAGATCTAATTTTACTAATGACAGCATAAATATTTCCCTATCAAGGCATTAATTTTTAAGGGTTGCACTAAGGTTTTAGATGAATAACAATAGGATTCGTCTCGTTATACGAAAATAATTAAGATAATAAAATCACAGGGGAACAATACCAATGTCCAACCAAACCAGTGGCTTTTTAGCCGGTGCTCATCCCGTTATGGCAATCGGTTCTGCACTATTAGTGTTAGGTTTTGTTATTTTTACCATTGTTGATCCACAATACGCCGCGTCGGTGTACGACGGCGCCAAAAGTTACATTGCCAGCGAACTATCCTGGTACTACATCGGACTGATGAATGGTTTTTTACTGCTGTCCCTGTATCTGGTATTTAGCCGCTTTGGCAGTATTCGATTAGGGGCAGATAGCGATCGACCTGAGTTCAGTCTGTTCGCCTGGTTCTCAATGCTTTTTGGTGCAGGCATAGGTATTGGTATTCTGTTCTACAGCATTGCCGAGCCCATCACCCATTTTCAGGCCAACCCTTTTCTAGACCCAGCACTCTCAATGTCCCCAGAAGCCGCCACTATCGCCATGCGTCTCACTGTGATGCACTGGGGAATTCATGGCTGGGCCCTGTATGCCGTGCTGGGACTCTCTCTGGCTTATTTTTCCTACCGCAAAGGTCTACCCCTAGCTATTCGATCTAGCCTCTACCCTATTTTTGGTGAGCGAATTTATGGCCCTATTGGTTTTATCGCGGACTTATTAGCGGTGATAGGTACCGTATTCGGTATCGCTACTTCGCTAGGATTGGGCGCCCAGCAGATGAATGCCGGACTTAATTATCTGATGGGCATGGAGATTGCCATCAGCAATCAGATGATTCTAATTGCCGTTATTTCGGTTGTCGCCACTATCTCGGTGCTCAGCGGTGTTAACCTCGGCATTCGCATTCTCAGTGTGTTCAATATGCGCCTGACATTATTGATACTACTCATGTTTCTAATCTTTGGCCCTACCAGCTATCAGCTCAGCTCACTTTTTAACAACAGCATTGATTACATTATTAACGTACCGGCAATGGGCATCTGGGTTGATCCCGACAAGACCAGCCAATGGCAGGGTTGGTGGACGATTTTCTACTGGGGCTGGTGGATTGCCTGGTCACCCTTTGTCGCTGTCTTTATAGCCCGTATTTCCCGTGGCCGCACATTGCGCGAATTTGTGCTCGGCGTGCTGCTGGCCCCCACTGGACTGGCACTTTTATGGATCACCCTATTTGGCAGTACCGGCATGTATATAGAGCTATTTGGCGATGGCGGCGTGGTTGAGGCAGTCAATAAAGACACCACCACCGCCCTGTTTAAAACCATTGATTTAATGAATTTAGGCCCCTGGCTGACCACCATCATGGCCAGCATATGCACCATTATGTTGGTGACTTACTTTGTCACCAGTGCTGACTCGGCAACGCTGGTGATCTGCACCTTAATCGCCATGGGCGAGCCGGAACCTGCTCCCCGTCTGCGCATATTTTGGGGGCTTGCTGTGGGTGCGGTCGCTGCTGTTCTGCTCTATGCCGGCGGACTAAAAGCACTGCAAACTGCTTCGATTGTGGCGGCACTCCCCTTCTCCTTTGTTTTAATTATGGCGGCTTATGGATTATTTAAATCCTTGCATGCCGAACCTGTTTTCAGAAAACCTGAAACGATCACACAGGAGTAATTACATGTCTACACAGATAATTCTTCCGCGTATTTTGCAAGTTGGTGCCGGAGCCAGCAAAGAAGTGGGCAATATTATTAAGGCGCTAGAATGTCAGCGCCCCTTAATTATTACCGACAAAATGATGGTGCAGTTGGGCTATGTGGCTGCCGTGCAAGAGAGCCTTAAAGCCGCTGGTATAGGCTCAGATGTTTTTCAGGACACCGTGCCAGAACCCACCGTTAGCTCTATTCAGGCCGGTGTTGATCAGGTGCGCAATGGTAACTATGACAGCATTATTGCGGTCGGCGGCGGCAGCCCTATCGACAGTGCCAAGGCTATTTCAATTTTGGGTAAATATGGTGGCGTCATGCGCGACTATAAATTCCCACGGGTCGTCACCGAACCGGGCCTACCTATTATTGCGATTCCCACCACCGCAGGTACTGGCTCTGAATGCACCAAAGTGACCATTATTACCGACGAAACCAACGACGAGAAAATGCTCTGCGTAGGTATTGGCTTTATGCCCACCGCAGCACTGGTGGATTACAGCCTCACATTAAGCCTGCCTGCAAGGACCACCGCAGATACAGGTATTGATGCCCTCACCCATGCCATGGAAGCCTATGTCAGCAAAAAGGCCAGCCTGTATAGCGACAGTCAGGCAATTGCCGCCATGAAGCTACTGGCACCCAATCTGCGCAAGGTGTTCCACGATGGCACTGACCAGCAGGCTCGCGAAGAAATGATGCTCGGCTCTACATTGGCGGGTGTGGCCTTTTCCAATGCCTCAGTGGCGCTGGTCCATGGCATGTCTCGCCCTATTGGCGCCTTCTATCATGTGCCTCATGGCCTCTCTAACGCCATGTTGTTGCCCATGGTCACTGAGTACAGTATTCCTGCTGCGGCTGAGCGCTATGCCGACTGTGCCCGCGCCATGGGTGTGGCCAGCGAGAGCGACAGTACCGATCAAGCCAATAAAAAACTGATGGCCGAGTTATACGCCATCAATGAAGAACTACAGGTGCCAACACCAGAGCAGTTTGGTATAGAGCGCGAACACTTTTTTAACAACCTCGAAGTGATGGCTGAGCAGGCACTGGCATCTGGATCTCCGGGTAATAATCCAAGGGTCCCCAGCGCTGAAGAGATCATCGAGATCTACAAAAAGCTCTGGTAAATCCACTTATATTTTTGAGGCCACAACAATGAAAGTAGTAGGACATTTAATAAATGGCGACATGATCGCTCCTGACACTCGCACTCAGGATGTTTATAACCCAGCCACTGGCGAAGTCAGCAAGCAGGTTGCTTTGGCATCAGAGGCTACTGTTGGCCAGGCTATCGCGGCGGCTCAGGCTGCCTATCCTGTGTGGAGAGATACCCCACCGATTAAACGTGCCCGAGTCATGTTTAAATTTAAGCAATTGCTTGAAGACAATGCCGATGAAATCTGTGCCCTAATCGGCGCCGAGCATGGCAAGATCAGCCACGATGCCGCCGGTGAATTACAGCGCGGTATTGAAAATGTTGAATACGCCTGCTGCGCGCCAGAGCTATTAAAAGGTGAGCACAGCAAGAATGTCGCCGCGAATATCGACAGCTGGAGTGAGTTCCAACCCTTAGGTGTGGTTGCCGGTATTACACCGTTTAACTTCCCCGCAATGGTGCCACTGTGGATGTATCCCATGGCTATTGTTTGCGGCAACTGTTTTATTTTGAAACCCTCAGAGCGCGACCCAAGCTCAACCCTGTTTATTGCCGCCCTGCTCAAAGAAGCTGGCCTGCCCGACGGTGTAATGAATGTGGTTAATGGCGATAAAGAAGCCGTTGATGCCCTACTCCACCACGAAGATGTTAAGGCGGTGAGCTTTGTTGGATCCACACCCATTGCGGAATATATCTACAGCACCGCCAGTGCCAATGGCAAGCGTTGTCAGGCTCTGGGCGGCGCTAAAAACCACGCCATCGTTATGCCTGATGCCGATATGGACAATGCGGTTGCCCAGTTGTTGGGTGCTGCCTTTGGTTCCTCTGGAGAGCGTTGCATGGCCCTGTCAGTCGCTGTTGCCGTGGGTGATGCCGCTGCAGATGCACTGGTCAGCAAGATGCAAATCGCCATGCAAGATTTAAAAGTAGGTCCCTGCACCAATGCCAGCAATGACTTTGGTCCAGTGATTACCAAGCAGCACCAGCAAAAGGTGGTTGGCTTTATCGATAGTGCCGAACAGCAGGGTGCCAAGGTGGTAGTCGATGGACGTAACCCCAAGATCGAAGGTCATGAAAACGGCTTCTTTGTGGGCGGCACACTTATCGACAATGTCACTGTCGACATGGACAGCTATGCCGCAGAAATCTTTGGCCCAGTACTGCAAGTGGTGCGGGTTAATACCATGCAAGAAGCCATGGATATTATTAACAACCATGAATATGGCAATGGCACCTGCATCTTTACCCGTGACGGTGAAGCTGCCCGCTATTTCTCCGATAATATTATGGTAGGCATGGTCGGCATCAATGTACCTCTGCCAGTACCCGTTGCCTATCACAGCTTTGGTGGCTGGAAGCGTTCACTGTTTGGCGATCTGCATGCCTACGGCCCCGATGCGGTGCGTTTTTATACCAAGCGCAAAACCATTACCCAACGTTGGCCCTCTGCCGGTGTACGAGAAGGTGCCATGTTCTCGATGCCGACAATGAAGTAAAGACGGGACATAGGCATGCCTGAAGAAACCACAACAGCGTCTAGAGAGAAAGGCTCTACTATTTCCAGAGTAATGGAAATTATAGAGGCCGTGGCCAAGGCTGAGCGACCTCTGTCGCCAGCCGATCTCTCCTATGAGCTGAATATTCCCAAGCCCAGTATGCATCGTCTGCTCAATCAACTTGAAGCCGATGGCTATTTGCAAACCTCCATGCGCGGCTTAATACTACCGGGCAACCGCCTCCATGGTATAGCTCTGGGAATACTCTATAGCAGCCGGTTTAAAGCGGTGCGTCAGGCCATTCTCACCCAACTTACCGAGCAGATTGGCGAGACCTGCGGTATCGCCATTCCCAACGGGACCGACATGATCTACTACGATCGCGTGCAGACCGAATGGCCTCTGCAAATACATCTCCAGGTTGGCAGCCATACGCCAACCTGGTGTACCGCCAGCGGCAAACTCTATCTCAGCTCGCTGCCCAAAGAGCGGCGCCTAACCATTATTAACAAGCTACCTCTAGGTCAGTACACCCGAAATACGATTACCGATCCCAAGGCGCTGGAAACCGAGTTGCTAGGCATAAAAAACACCCGAGTCGGCACGGACAATGAAGAATTTGCCGATGGCATGGTGGCCTGTGCAGTGCCTATACTAGACAGTAAGGGCAAGCTCTTTGCCTGCCTGTTTACCCATGGGCCAGTGATTCGAAAAAGCCTGCCGGAACTGCTGGATTATGTACCACTGTTAACCAGCGCCGCAGAAGAACTTGGGCGTCTTATCGACGACCCTGATAACAGTATCAGTCAGCTAGTAAGAGAATAATAATGAGAAAAAGACTGCCCCCCCTAAACTGGTTACGCTCATTTGAAGCTGCCGCCCGTCACCTAAATTTTACTCAGGCAGCCGCTGAACTGCATATGACTCAGGCGGCGATTAGCCAACAGATCAAAGGTTTGGAAGCCCAACTTGGTTGCGCGCTGTTTAAACGTTTGCCCCGAGGTTTGGCACTGACAGATTCAGGCCGCGCCTATATTCCTGGCGTCCGTGAATCCATTGAGAAGCTCGCTCTGGTTACCGATGAGGTCTTTGGTAAGGAACGCAGTAGAACCCTAACCGTAAGGGTTAATCTGGTTTTCTTTAATCAGTGGTTGGCACCGCGACTGGCCGACTTTCGCGCCCAGTTTCCGGATATAGGGCTGCGTTTTACCAGTAATATTTGGGTGGCAGATCCCGACAAGGATGCCGACGTAGAAATTCGCTATGGCAAAGGTTTATGGCCAGGCTTTACCAGTAATCGCCTGACCTGGGATGAACTAATCCCGGTCTGCAGCCCAAGCCTACTCGACAGCCAGCAACCACCAAAAAGTGCAGCTGAACTCGCTGAGCACACGCTACTGCACGTTATTGGTTATGAGGAGGGCTGGGGATTTTGGCTAAATAAACTCGGCTGTCATACCGTTGATCCTTCCCAAGGTATCCATTTTGATTCCTTGGTAACAGCGATGGAAATGGCTGCACAGGGTCATGGCATTGCACTTAGCCGCACATCTCTGGCCGCCAACATGCTCGACAGCGGACGTTTAATCGCTCCGTTTGAACAGCCAGTGGCCACCTCAGAATCATTCTTTTTGGCGACACCCGTCAACCAGCATATTCATCCCCACGTGGAGAGTTTTCGCTACTGGTTAATTAATCAGGCTGAAATGGAGATGCCAGAGTAGAGGCGACAGAGTAGAGGCGACAGAATAGAAAGAAACAGACATACAGGGGTGATCAGTCGCCAGCGCCCGCTCTGGAACTATCGGTGGATTCAACCAGTATTCTGGCAACCAACTCATCGAGGGTCTGCCACAGAGTCTGATCTATCTCGATACCCTGCTCTACTGAATCCCTGTAACAATCCATCATTTCTTCCCCAGAAAAGGTTTCAAGATATTCACCAAACTCTAACTGCTGAGCAAATTGATGTTGAATAACATCTATATCCGCCCCAGAAAAAATCCGCAGAGACTGCGCATCAAACTCCCCCGTCATGGTAAATGTCTGGTACTCAGGAAGCTGAGCACCTGCAGCAATCGATACCTTGACGCAGTAATCCTGCTGCCGCCAATAGGCAATAAAACCCAGATTGCGCTGCGCAGCCTTGATCAGTCGCTGTAAAATAAAGGTGCGGTTGTAACAGTCCGTCAGCTCTAATGCAGCCCAAGAACCCTCGACAACCTGAGACCGAATAAGGTCAACCGCCTCACTGCCGCAGAGTAAAATAGAACTGCCTCGGCCATCTAGCACCGCATGGTGGGCGTCTTCCTGCACCAGATCAGCATGGATAGGCGCGGTAGTATTCAGGTAGGCCAGAGCTCCTTGCAATCGGTCAAAGCCATCAAACCCATGGGTCTGTAACCAGACCACCATATCCGCGGCGTCCTGGCAGTCACCGGGCTGAAAGCCCAGAGCTTCGAACGCTTTCTTTAGCGCAGCCATTAATTCATTCTTAGAGACTTTCATGGTGATTAGCCGGACGTTAAAACAGGTTTAATCGGAAACTGCCAGTCATCGGCAAAGGGTTTGCCAAAGTCACTGATCAGCGGAGCGCCCTGGAACATCGTGTTGCGTACCCAGAGACGAGAGCGCGGATCAAACTTACTCACCCCGAAAAAGGACAGCTTACAGCGCAGCAGATGGATTGGCAGCACATCGCTGTGCACCAGGTTTTCGCGGATCTCACCGTACTGACTCAGAGCCATGGTTTGAATACGCGCAACGATACCGCTGTACGTTGGGTTGTGCATATTAAAATGTGCGACATTCTGCTGCGGGCGAACCTGATTATAACTACAGAGCCGGTCGTAACATTCACGAACCCGACGGCCGATGGCCAGGGGCATTTCTTTTTCCATGCCCATATCAATATTGGTTTGGCCGAGACGCGGTTCCATCTTCTCTTGAGAGCGATACCAAAATGCACCCATAGACTCGTACTGGCTAAAATCGATGGCCAGTGCCCAATCGTATTTGTCTTCAATCACGTCTATCAGCTGAGCCACTGACATTTCAGGTGTCACCTGCTGGGATTCATCGACATCCATCTGCTCTTCAAGATCATCAACTAGCTCGGGATAGAGCTCGATTAATAATGTATTGATCACTTCCTGAGTCTCTATACGCCAACTCTGCTCGGCATGCTGAATCAGGTCGGCCCACACATAGTGATTATTGGCCAACTCAGCGCCCTGCTCTTGCAGCCATAGATGCATCAACTGTAATTCTGTGCGTACCAGCGCATTGGAACTATTTTGTCGTTCATCTGCAGTAATAATTTCACCCAGGTGCTGGATAACTCGCTGAGTAGCAAGATCCAAACGCTTGAGTGTCGCCTCATCAACGCCGCATTCACTGGCAGCAACCACTCTGGCCAACGCAGTTTCACGCATTTCAATCCACTGATTAATCAACAGCGGATGATTAATTAAAAACGGCGCCATACCTAGGCCCGTTGAATTACCAATGCCTATGTAGCGTTTAATATTTTCATGGAGGGTCACGGCGCTTTCAGGCGATCGCTTGCTCGCTAAATAATCTGCCTGCTGCATACTAAAGTGGCGCAACATAAAGCAGGTGAACATTTCCGCCGCAAAGGGTCGGGCGAAATCAGGGTGCTTGGTGCGCACTTTTTCCCAATCTGCCATACCCAATTTACCACTGCCATAGGCTGCGGTGGTGCGATACAGATAGCCTACCTCGGCAATCACATCCACATCCGGCTGACGACCAAGGGTCAACTCATTGACCACATATTCAAAGGTGCGAGCGCTACGATTGGCGCGAGATAAAACCAGCACCCGAGAGTCGACTCGACCGGCTTCCTGCTTAGGAACATTGTGACGTAAAAACTCGATTTGCGCGGCATCGACTGTACCTTCGCAGAGAGCCATGGTTAGGTCCCATTGATTGGCAATAACCCGATCATTACGATTTTCTGGGTCTAGATAATGAGAGAAAAGCACATAGCTGAAGGTGCCGTATTTTGCCTCGACCTGATAGACCACCGTGCCATAACCCTGCTCATCGAGATCAAAGACTGGGCTAGTGATCTGCCAGTTCTCCGCCACCATATGGCGCACCAATGTGCGCATAAAACTCAGTCGTGACTGATGAAAACTTCCGAGGCGTTCGAGCTGCATAACCTGACTGGCAGGACGCAGCGGCAATGCGCCATTGCTGCCAGTTTGTTGCCCTGTAGTCGGATGATCTCTGTGCAAACCACTACTCGTTTAATGATTAGTTTAGGCCCTGTTCCGAGGCCATTAATTTGGCTATTCTAGGTGCATTCCAAAGTGACGGCATTAATATAAGCGACACTGGAACGGCAGTTACGACAATAAAAGACTGTAGTGCGGATACGCCGCCAGAGCCTATTGAGATTAGGATTGCAGCCAGTACACCCATCATAACTCCCCAAAATACCCTTAACGCGGTAGGCGGATCATCAGTACCAGTCATAACCATAGACACCGTATAAGTCATGGAGTCACCCGTGGTGGCCACAAAGATAGTTGTAAGTACCAAAAACAGTACTGAGATCAAAAATCCCCAGGGTAATTGCTGGGTAATGGCCAACAGTGCTGCAGGCATTCCTGAGTCGCCATAGGGCCCAGAAATCACACCCGGATTCGCCAGTTCAAAGGCAATACCAGAACCACCAACAATCGTAAACCAGAAATACGTCACCAGAGGTGCGACCAGTGACAATGTAACAATCAATTCACGAATGGTACGGCCTCTCGAGATACGGGCAATAAACATCGCCATCAATGGTCCATAACCAATAAACCAGCCCCAGAAAAAGACCGTCCAACCATTCACCCAACCTGTATCCGCTCGGTAACTGGCCATAGGAATAAAGTTAGTGATGAGCACGCCCACCGACTGAATAAAGCTATCAAAAATAAAGGCGGTTGGCCCTGCCAGTAAAATGAAAATAATCAGCACAATGGATAAACCCACATTAAATGTACTGAGTATTTGAATACCGCGAGTCACACCAGAGACTGCCGAGACAGTGTAAATAGTGATTAGCCCGAGAATAATAAGCAGCTGAGTACTGTAGTTATTACTGATACCAAACAGCTCCGAAAGACCAAAGCTCATCTGTAACCCCAGAAAACCAATGGGGCCCACAGTGCCGGAAACCACAGCAACCACACAGGCAGCATCGATAAAGGCGCCCAGCCAGCCATGCAATACCACCTCACCAAAAACTGGATACAGCAGAATGCGCGGCTTTAGGGGCAGACCCTTGTCGTAGTGCAGGTACATAAAAATAATCGCAGTGAGACTGCCGAGGATTGACCAGGACAAAAAGCCCCAGTGCATATAACTCTGCGCCAGTGCCGGATAGACCGCCTCTGGGCTTCCAGACTCAACGTCAAATAAGGGCGGCGAAGAAATAAAATGTGCCATGGGCTCTGCTGCCGCCCAAAATACGCCACCGCCAGCCAGCAGCGTACACATAATAATCGCCACCCACTTAAACGTGGTGATATCTGGTGTACTGAGATTACCCAACCGGGCCTTGCCCGAACCCGAGAATGCGACACCCAGAGCAATCAGAAAGGTCAAAAGCATTAACACTTGCCAGTAAGCACCAAAGAGTTTGGTGGCGCCACCAAAGGCACCGTTAACCACAGAGGAAAGTAGACTAATATCAAATAACGCGGTAGCAACAAACAGCATTAGAAAGCCGCCACTCAAAATAAAGACCGGCCAATCAATGACTGGCGCTGCAGTTTTCGTTACCTCATTACTCATGCTTTATCCTTACCTATAAATGATTTTTCAAAAAATGACTGCCAGTTTTGGCCCATTATCTTCGCCACATCGGTCTCGCTAAAGCCCACATCTTCAAGACCCTGAGCCACTGTGTGCATATCTTTTGATCCAGCGAACCAGCTTGGCTGGCGCGGCCATGAAGGGCTTGCCGCCGTGCCTTCGCCATGGTCAATACCCATGGTCCAACGACCACTGCGCATCCATTCCAGCACTGAGTAATCCCAGTTTTCGCAGAGATCAGAGCCAATACCAAGACGCTCTACACCGATCATCTCGGCAGTGCCCATAATCATCTGACAAAACTCTTGCAGAGTACAGTCTGAGCCGTTTTTTAAATGAAAAGGATACATGCTAAAACCCAGCATACCCTCAGATTCGCCAATAGCTCGCAGCACAGTATCGGACTTATTACGCAGTGCGGCATGAAAAAACGTAGGGTTGGCATGGGTGATCGCGATGGGCCGCTCGGAGATTTCGATCGCTTCGAGAGTGGACTTCTCGGCACTGTGAGACATGTCAATAATCATGCCCACGCGGTTCATTTCTTTTATAACCTGCTTACCAAATCGAGTGATGCCGCCGTCCTGTTCTTCATAGCAGCCAGTCGCCAGCAGGCTCTGGTTGTTATAACTGAGCTGCATAATACGCACACCCAGCTGATGAAGAATCTGCACCATCTTTACATCATCTTCAATCGGCGAACAATTTTGAAAGCCAAAGATAATACCCACTTTGCCCAGGCGCTTTGCCTCTAGGATATCTGCCGCTTTGTGCACGGGCATAATGAGATCGCCATTATCCAGAAAATGGCGATTCCAATGACCAATATTTTCCAAGGTCTCGCGGCTATTTTCCCAGTAGGCAATGGTGACATGGATGGCATGTAACCCTGCACGCTGAGCCTGTTCAAATAGCCCTCGGTTCCAATTGACGTACTGTAAGCCATCAATCAGGAGCATATCTTTGTTCATCACAGGTTCCCCTTAGTAAGGCTTGCTGTAGTTGGTTTTTACAATGGTGTAGAACTCGCGGGCAGATTGACCCTGCTCGCGGGGGCCGTAGCTAGAGTTTTTACGACCGCCAAAGGGCACATGGTAATCGGTACCTGCGGTTGGCAGATTAACCATCACACAGCCTGATTTGGAATGACGTTTAAAGTGGCCGGCGTTCTTTAACGAATTGGTGATAATGCCCGAGGTCAGACCAAAGTCTGAATCATTAGACACTTCAAGGGCCTGCTCATAGCTGTCCACTTTAATCACACAGGCGACCGGACCAAACACTTCTTCGCGGTTAATACGCATCTGATTGTTAGTATTCACGAACAGCGCGGGGGACATAAAGAACCCCTCAGTGTCGAGCTGCAAGCGCTCACCACCCACCAGTAACTCAGCGCCTTCATCTTTGGCGATCTGAATATACTCGAGATTCTGTGCGAGCTGACGGGCATCGACCACAGGGCCGATCTGAGCGCCTTCAGTCAATGCATGGCCAACGACCAAGTTGCTAACCGCAGCACTGAGCTGACTTACAAATTCATCATGGATACCGGCCTGAACAATGATTCTTGAAGAGGCGGTACATTTTTGCCCGGTACCAAAATAACCGCCGGCAAGGGCACAGTTAACGGCAACATCAATATCCGCATCGTCCAACACTACCAGCGCATTCTTACTGCCCATCTCCAACTGCACACGAGCCATATTGTCGATGGCATTGCGCGCGATATGGCGGCCAACACCCACCGAACCAGTAAAGGTCACGGCTTGAATATCGGGGGACGTACAGAGGGTTTCGCCCACATCGCGACCGGAACCCATCACTAGGTTAAAGACACCCGCGGGGAGCCCACTGCGGCTAATAATATCAGCGAGAATCCAAGCACTGCCTGGCACTAGCTCTGCGGGTTTTAACACCACCGCATTGCCATAACAGAGCGCAGGGGCAACTTTCCATGCCGCTACGGCCATAGGGAAATTCCAGGGAGTGACAATACCGATAACACCCAAGGCTTCACGATGAACTTCTACATCCACACCTGGACGCACTGACTGGGTATTTTCGCCCATCAGGCGCAGTGCTTCGGCCCCATAGTATTGAAAGAACTGGCCAGAGCGATAGACTTCACCAACCCCTTCGGCGCGGGTTTTACCCTCTTCACGAGCGAGAATCTCACCAATCTCACCACTGCGAGCAATCAGCTCTGCACCAATAAAATCCAGAATTTGTTTGCGCTGCTCCAAACCACTTTGCGACCAGCCATCAAAGGCCGCATTGGCCGCAGCAATGGCGGCAAGACAGTCTTCAGAGGAAGCTTTTGCATAGCGCCCCACTACCTCACTGGTGTCTGACGGGTTTATATTTTCTATTGCGGCTGAACTACCAACCCACTGCCCGTTAATATAGTTCTGGAACATCTCTTGGCTCATGCAAACTCCCCTTAATTATTGTTTTAAAACAGATAATAGCGGCCTGTTTTTATCTACTGGCGACCATTGTCTGCCTATTCTTATATTTATGCAGATATAAATCTAATTAAAAATTAGTATACATATATAAGTTAAATTGATTTATAGCGCCAGACCCGATAATAATAATAAAGGGTAGTGATATCAAATACTTAAACGTAACGCTTCGACATTTACGCACCTTTATCGTGGTTGCCAAAGAAGGCAGCTTTAACCGTGCGGCAGAAAAATTATCCCGAACCCAGCCGGCCATCACCTTGGCAGTGAAGCAGCTCGAAGCATTTATCGGCTTAAAGCTTATTGAGCGCACCACCCGCAATGTAAGCACCACCACCGAGGGCGAAAATTTCCTGCCGGTTGCCGAGCGTCTAGTGCGGGATTTTGATACTGCAATCTATGATCTTCGTGCAACCTCTGAGCGCCGCAGTGGCCATGTCAGCATGGCGGCCGTACCCTCAGTCGCAACCAACCTGCTGCCAGAGATCATCAAAATATTCTCCACGGAATTCCCTGGGATTAACCTCCATCTAGACGATGATAGTTCTCGCGGGGTGCAGCATCGTGTGGAGCGCAATGAAGTGGACTTTGGTATCGGCAGTATGTGGAAGCCCAATAAGGTACTTGAGTTCACACCCCTATTCGCCGACAAGCTGGAATTAATTTGCCATCGAGATCATCCGTTAGCCGCGCAGACAAAGCCTATTGATTGGGAGCAGTTGGATAAGGTTACCTTTCTCGACACTGGCGTAACCAAAACATTGAGGGCTCGCCAGAACATGGGAGATTCGAAGTTTGATTTCCCCAATATCACCACCCTAGTGGCTATGCTGAACTCTAATCTCGGGGTGTCAGTACTGCCCTCTTTGGCAGTACCCAAATCAACAACCGATCTAGTCTCTCGGCCTCTGGTGCCCTTAGAGAGCCGCAATATCTACCTGATTACTCGCAAGGGCTGGACCCTTTCTCCAGCCGCTGAGGCAATGATAGACACCATTGTTCGTGAAACCCCTCAGCAGGTAGAGAAATACGGCCTGAGCATGCTTTAACTTCAGCCTGAGCATGCTTTAACTACTGTCTGGGCATGCCATAAATAAAGACCCATTCATTCCATCTAACTGGCTGTATTAATAAATTCCACACAGCTGGCATGGACCTTGGCACTCACCGTAATACCATCGGCAGCACTTTTAGCGCGATTGGCATAGCGACGGTTACCGGGGATATGCGCCCCTTCCATACCGGCTAGGCGCTGTAAAAATTCCTCAGAATGGTTCAACCAACCCTCAGCATCTCCGAAACGATTGGGATCTATCGCTAACATGAACTCACCACCGTTCGGCGGGCCGCCATCGTTATTATCATTTTTCTGCGCTTCGTAACTAAAGTCCATACCCGTAAGGCCGGCAACCAATAACTCGATCATCATGGCAATGGTCGAACCCTTATGGCCACCAAAGGGCAGCAACGCGCCGCCATCGATAATCTTCTGTGCATCCGTAGTTTGGTTGCCCTCGGCATCCACACCTGTACCCATAGGCACAGCATGTCCGTCTCGAGCGGCAATCATAACTTCGCCACGTGCCATAGAGGCCGAGGCCTGGTCAAACACCAGTGGCGGCTTGTCACCACGGGGCCAGCCGAAACACATGGGGTTGGTGCCGAACAAGGGTTCTTTAGCGCCAGCGGGAACCACAGCCGGCTTGTAGGTGGTAAACGCCATAGCGACTAACCCCGCTTCGGCAATAGGCTCCACTTCAATCCATAGGGAGGCAAAGTGATGTACATTGACTAGCGCCATAGCGGCAATCCCATTCTCACGGGCGGCTTCTATTAATGCTTCACGGCCTTTTTCCAGGGCGAGTGGCGCATAACCATGATCACCATCAACCTTAACCACGGCGGGAGAAATACGAGTGACGGTGGGTTGGGCGTTGCCATTAACTTTGCCACTGCGCAGCGAGGCAATATAGCCCGGCATTCTAAATAAACCATGGGAGGCACTGCCATCCCGCTCAGCTGAGGCCATGGTGCGACCCAGTGCCGCCGCGTTTTCTTGATTGCAGCCGTTGGCGCTTAAGCAATCCTCTACTAGTTGTTGGATTTCTCGCTCGGTCATTTTCATGTCAGACATGGTTTAATCCCCCTGATAAAATTAATATCAAAAGTATACAGGCTTATAGTTTGATTAGATTTCTAAAAACGGCATTCAAATTGCACCATTTACAGTGGCCACCTATACTCTGATAATATTTGCTATTAGCCTTATAAAGATGTCGGCCTGTTGAGGATAATAAAAACTAACTAGAATCCGATTAAGCCTATGAAACTCGCCCAACCTTTTGTCCGCCTCCCCTATCAATTTGATGCTCTTCAATTACAGAGTGAAATTGCTAAGTTTGCAGACGACCACTGGATGGAACATCCCTCCAAGTTGGCCGGCAACTTGGCGATCCCGCTGATCTCTCTCAACGGTCAGCGTAACAATGATTTCGATGGGCCAATGGCGGTAACCCCAGAGCTACTTAGCTGCGACTATATGCAGCAAGTGATGGGAAGTTTCGGTGAGGTATTGGCACGTTCCAGATTGATGCGCTTGGATGCTGGCGCACAGGTCAGCGAGCATGTGGATTTCAATTACCACTGGTATAGCAGGGTAAGAATCCATATTCCTATTATCACCAATCCACAGGTTATCTTTCACTGTGGTGATCAAGCGATTCATATGCGCGCAGGAGAATGCTGGATATTCGACTCCTGGCGTCGCCATAAAGTAGTCAATGCCAGTGATCAAGACCGCGTCCACTTAGTGATCGACACCTCAGGCTCCTCTCGGTTTTGGCAAACAGTGCGAGAAATGGAGTCCTTTGGCATTGAAGATAATACGGCGGCGTTGCAAGGAAAAATTACACAGCACCCCTATCAACCGACACATCAAACCAATATTAAAACTGAACGATATAATATTGCACCAGTCATGGCACCCGGTGAGTTCGAAGCCATTGCTAATGAACTAATCAATGATATCGAAAGTAATTCAGATAATGATCCGCAGCTAGGGGAAAAATACAAAAACCTACTCATTAGTCTGGCCAAAGACTGGCGTGAAAATTGGCACCTCCATGGCTATGAAGAAGCTGGTTGGATAAAGTACCGGGAGCTATTGGGCCGGGCAGCAAGTCAGCTTGACCCCAACCCGAGAGCACTGATTAATGGCAGTAATCAAGTTGGACTAAACCCCATCATTATGCAGCGTTTAATTCATGCCGCGCTCAATGTTGAGCAGATAAGTGCCTACACTAATAAAAATAGTTAAATCGCGCTAGGTCTTCTTGATAGAATGTTTCTACTGCAGATTTGAGTTCATCATCATAGTACTCGCGATACTGCTGATGCTCTGAGGCGTTTCTCTTTTTCAATGGGGTCGGCTCAATCTGCAGCCTCTCACAAATTTCATCCATTGAGTCCTGCAACGCCTCATAGCGGCCCACATAATCCATAGCCATACTGCCCTGAACATCAGTTAGCTGAAGATACTGAGGCTTAACCAAAACACGCTCTCGAAAACGCGGCACCACAATCGCTGATTTCATCCACATCAGCGGTGTCTCAATAAATTTTGGATTATTGCGATTTAAAAAGAAACAGATAGAGATAAATCGATCAAAAGGATTTCTAACAATGGCAAATTTAAAATAATTTTCCCATGCCTTTTTATCAAGATGCGGCGCAATTTGTTGGGCACTAATATGCCCATGCTGAATTTTAGCGATCTCTGGAATAGGAGATAACTGCTCGCCGAATAATATCTGCTGTTCCCAGTCATCGGGCCCTTTATGGGTGTTTAGTAACTCACGAACCGCATGGGTACCCGTTTTGGGTACCGCGAAAAATATAAACTTTTTAGCCTGAGAAACTATCACTACTAATTAATCGGATAGCGCTTCAAAACATCGGGCCCCAAAGCATCGATCAATGGCTGTAGATGCTCTTCGAAATTGCGCCACTGATCAAGTCCAGTTTTGTAAATTGGCTGACGAACCTGCTCAGCGCTCGGTGTACGCACACTGCGTTCGGTTTTATGAAAATCCAGACAGGCTTCTTCAAAAGGTAACCCACAAAAATCAAGAATGCGGCGCACCTGTGTTTCCAGGTCTTCAACCACATCTTCGTGCTGAACGCGCAGCACAAAATTCGGCAATACCTGATCCCAGTGATCCATCAGTTTCACATACTGCCGATAGTAATTACCTATATCGGCCAGGCCATAAGAAAATTCCTGCCCTTCGCCAAACAGTTGCTTGAAGCCACTAAAACAGCAGGCCATTGGATGACGACGAGCATCAATTATTTTGGCATTGGGTAGGATCAGCTTAATTAAGCCTATATGAAAAAAGTTATTCGGCATCTTGTCGGTAAAGAACGGCGCGGATTCTCTATACACCTGAGTGTCCTGCATAAACTGATCACCGAAGCGCTCAAAATAGCTGTTATCTAGCTCAGTTATTATCTGTGGGTATCTGGGATTTTCATCATTTTCATTATCTCTACCACGCAGACGCTTGGCCAGGTCCAATATATTATGCAGCTCCATGGTGCCATCTACTTGAGAATGGGACGCTAAAATCTGCTCTAACAATGTCGACCCTGAACGTGGCAACCCAACAATAAAAATAGGATCAGCTGAATTATTGCCCAAGTCTTTTTTAGACTCTAAGAACGCCTGAGTACAGATCGAAATTTGCGAATCAATCCGTCTCTGCAGCTGCTCCGCCACGTAATGAGTGGTAGGTTTCTTTAAGTCATTACCCTTGGCGTAGTGGTGGAATGCCTGTTTGTAATCATGACGATCTTCAAACGCCTTACCCAATGCAAAGTTGATTTGAATCTGATCCAGTGAAGGAATATCAGAACTGGCCTCAGAGCTTTGCATGACGGTTATTTGCTGATCATCAAATTTATAAGATTTAGTATTGGCCAAACTCCAGTAGGCGTCGCCAAACTTGGGGTTGATCTTATAGGCTTGCTTAAATGCCTCTGCAGCCTTATCGGGATGGCCCTGTGTGTTGTATATATGACCTAGAGAAATAAATAATTGTGCGTTTGTGGGAGTCGCTTCAACCATTTCGAGGTACTGGCTAATTGCCTCTTCGTTTCTACCCACACCAAAACAGGCCGAAGCATATACCGGCTGGGTTCGCTCTTTGGCCTGAGGGTAATTATCAAATACTTTTTTAGCCTGATCATAGGCCTTATGAAAGCGCTGCCGACGCAACAAGATATGGGCGTATTGAATATTGCCGTCGAGGTGGTCGGGCTCAAAGGCGATAACACTTTCGAGCAAAAATTCGGCATCTTCGAGAATATTATTGCGTGTCGCAATTTCAGCTAATAGGCGCATTCCTTCAACATGGGTTTTATTCTCCATTAAGAATGCCCTGCACACTCGCTCGGCCTCGAGCAGGCGATCCGCAGACAGGTAGCTAATGGCGGTTAAAAGCTCTCTTGGTAATGTCTTCAAAAAATCGACTTGCTCTTGAGCCTGAATCGCCTTGCTGCTGCCACTTGCTTTATACAGAGGGACAAGTAGCGTCCAGCTCTTTAGTAGAGATGGATCTAGAGCTACCGCGGCCTCTAAGGCCTTGCCCGCAGGCATTGGGTTATTTAGAGACAGTTCGTTTAGTGCACGCTCCTGAAAGGCTCGCGCTAAATTGGGCTGTTGCTGTAATACTTGGTCTAAGGTTTTTAATGCGTCTACATGACGCTTTTTAAGCCGCTGAATCACCGCGAAGGTATACAGCGCATCGTCATTATCGGGACTCTCAGCAAGGACATTATCAATAAGCACCTGGGCATCCTCAAGTTTGCCTGCCCCCAGTAATCTCTGCGCTTGATCTATATCCACAGCTGTTTTTGGTTTTGCTTGAGTCATAGTGTTTTCTCGAGATTAAAAAAAGGGCGAACCGAAGTTCGCCCTTTAGAGTCTAACAATTGCTATTGCTTATTGAAAGTTATACGAGAAGCGCAGACCCATAGTACGTGGGCGCATTACACTCTGCTCTGCTGAGAACTTACCAGCAGTCTGAGCCATGGCTCCATCTTCACTTGTAATGTTATTAACGAAGATTTCTGCATTCCAGCTGTCCTTGGAAATACCCATGCTAGCATTCAGCGTGGTAGTTGCTTCATTCACAAAACGGGTGTTCAAAGGAACCGAACCGGTTGAATCCAGAGCTGTACCGAAGTTACCGCCTTCATTGTTGAGCTCTAGGCCAGATGTTGCGCCATAAGCTAACAAGCCGGTGTCGTCCATAAATGCTGCACTACCAACGATACCTGCAAGGGTCTCACCACGGTAAGTCATAGAAGCTGCGACAAATGCGTCGGCGCCAATACTGTCCATAGAGAAGTCGTAACGAGCTCGTAAGTTACCAGAGAAATCCGAAGACAGGGGTAGATCGGCGCCTACTGGCACTGCAATACCCTGCAACTGGTCATTTACACGAGTGATTTCTGTGCTCAAGAAGCTGAACGCACCTGAAATAGTCAGCTGATCGGAAGCTGCCCACTGGAAGTCAGCGTCTAGACCTGAAGACTCTGCATCACCAACGTTCTCCATAAATACTAAGAACGCAACATTGGATGGATCAAAACGAGAAACCTGAAGGTTTTCAATATCTGCCTGATAGTACGTTGCGTTAAAGCGTAACGTATTATCTAAGAAGGTACCTTTCATACCAAATTCAATGTTTTCCAAAGTATCGGTAACCGCAACAGCAGGTACTACGTAACCTTCGTAAACACCAGACTGGTTAGCCGATAAGCGACCCGCATTTCTGTTTTGTGTTGCTGGACGGTAGCCTTCTGAGTAAACACTGTAGAGCATAATGTCGTCAGTCAGATGATAGTTCACCGACACCTTGATAATAGTGTCTTTCTCAGTCGTCGATCCGTCAGCATTAAGATCGCTAATATCTAGCTTGCCGTTCTTAATTGCCGCTAGAGTTGCAGCATTGCTACCACCACCACGGAACATATCTTTCTCGCCTGAAGGACTTGTCTGAGCTAAGAAGGCTGCATCAGCAGCGGCATCCATTGCTCCAGCGCCATAACCACCCAATGTTGCCAGTCGAGCAGTAACGTCGTTACTAAATTTCTCACTGGTACAGCGATCAACGGTCTGATCGGCAGAAGTTCCCGTTGCAGGATCAGCTAACCCAGCACCGTTGTAACGACAACCGAACGAGAAGTTTGATGCACCCTGTAACTGGGTATCAAGCTCATACTTACGAGCACTGACCGAGGCTGTTAACTTATCGTTGATATCGAATGAAATCTCACCAAAAAAGGCAATCTCTTCTTCTGTACGCGTAAAGTCATTGTAGAAAACAGTATCTGGACCACGCGGTGTAGTACCTGCGTTAGTACCCGCAGTATCTACAGTAACGTTACCAAGCTGGTAGGCAGGGTAATCAGGGTTGCCATAATAAAGTTGGTTAAATTCACTGAACGTATCGCCAGCACCAAGATATTGGAACTCACCGATAGTTTTAGTTTCAACATCATTAAAGTAAACACCAGCCAGTAATCTAACGCGATTGTCGGCGTCTGTGCTTACACGGAACTCGTGAGTGGTACGCTCATTGTTGCTTTGATCAATATACTGTTTAGTAGGATCGAAACAGCTGTTGGTCTCAACAGTCGCATCAGCTGCGTAGATGTTACCACTACACATGTAATACGTGATGTAACCACCACCATTGTTGTAGTGAGTGTAATCAACGATTGCGTCAACTTCACGATCCAAATAGCCACCGGTGTAAACCACGTCTAAGTTTGAAACACGACCTTCAAGAGTCCATGTAGTCAAACCAAAGTCATCCTGGTTACGCTCAGGAGAAAACTTAGCTGATTTGTCATCACCGAGACGAGGATCAACAAGGAAAGAACCTTCAACGTCCAGTTCTTGTGAAGCATGCTGAACCAGAACGCTCCAATCTTCGTTAATGTCCGCCGCTAAACCAATACGATAGCCGTTGTAAGTAGCTTCGTTCCAGTCTTCTTGGACCAAATCGTTGTTGTACGCAGTTTGCGTCGTAGTCAGCGGGAAGTTACTAAAGTAAGGACCATAGCCGAGAGAGTTACGATCGATCACTGTACCGTTTGGCGTAAAGCTAGCCGGTACGTTGTCAATCCAACCACCCTGATGATCGCTGTAGCTAACCATTCTAAGGGCGACATTCTCGCTAATTGGAAGGTTGATCATAGCTTCCATTTTATTGCTGTCTGAACCACCAGCAGTAGTGCTGATACCCAGATCGATACGGCCTTCAAACTCACCGATAACGGGCTTGTTAGTGATCATTCGAACTGTGCCCGACTGCGAGCTAGCACCGAATAGCGTGCCCTGTGGGCCAGCCAATACTTCTACACGCTGGAGATCAGCGGCATATAAATCGAGATTACGAGCACCAAAAGACACTGGCATCTCATCAAGGTAAAGAGCAACACCTGGCGCAGAGCCCTGGGCTGATGACACAGTTACTGAACCCTGCTCAGATGCAGAGCCACGAATATAAATTTCTTTCTGTCCTGGTCCAATGCCTGCATTGACGACGTTTGGTAGGTATTCAACGTACTCATCAAAGGTTTGCACGTTAAGTTCTTTTAGTGCATCACCACCTAAGGCTGATATGGCAACGGCCACGTCTTGCATGTTTTCTGCACGCTTGGTTGCAGTAACAATAACTTCTTCAAGTTCCGCACTTGCCATTCCAGCAAATGATACGCCTAAGGCAACCGAAACTGCCAAACTTAGTTTATTATTTCTATACATACTTAAATCCCCCAAAAATGAATTTTTCTACCCAACTCCTCAAGATTTCCGGAGTCTGCATGAATTTCTAACATCACGTCCTGATGCTGCCCCAGTAAAGAAGGCGACACAAATTAAAAAACTAAATCCGTTTATAATTTTTGCTTATTAGACTCAAGGTCTAACTTTATTGTAGATAGGTCATATGTGACGTTTAAAACACGTTGCCCCACAAAAATACGGGAGTAGCATAGCATAGCTAGCCCGCCATGGCTAAAGCGCAGGGCTTTGCCATGAAGGCCTAAACTAAAAAACTAGTGATTTGATAGGTTGCACAGCGTAATTGGAATCAATTAATAAGCTGAATTTTCTCTGCACTTAACAAAATGCGCTTACTTTTATAAAGCGAGCCCAGTGCCTGTTTATACTTTTTCTTGGACACCTTAAAGGCGCGGTAGATATCGTCGGGATTGCTCTTATCGGTAAGCGCTGACTCACCTCCAGCATCGGTCAGATGACTGATAATTTGCTCTTCCAGATCATGGCCACCCTGCAATGTACTCTGTGAAATTAACAGATCAATCTTGCCATCGTTACGAATTGCTTTCACAAATCCCGGCATGCGCTCACCAATCTTGAGCGGCCTAAACGCATCGGCACGGAAGATAAGTCCCAGTGATTTATTGTTAATAACGGCTTTGTAGCCCAACTCAGTGCGACCAGCGATCAATAAATTGACCTTCTCTCGGAGTTCCAAATGAACAGGTTCTTCATCGAGATGGTGGTTAAGCTTGGTAGACGCGGCGATACGGTCGGAGTTTTTGTCATGAAATACATGCACTACATAGGAGTAGCCCACTTCCATGGGCTTTTGCTGCTCGTTGTAAGGCACCAGCAAATCTTTGGGTAGCCCCCAATCCATAAAGGCTCCAGCATGATTGATGTCTACCACTGTGAGCATTGCGCAACTACCTACTTCAACCTTGGGTTTCTCGGTGGTCGCAATCAGCAGGTCATCAGAATCAAAATAGAGAAACACATCAACCCAGTCACCAACCTCACAGCCTTCAGGCACATAGCGCTTGGGCAACAGAATAGTATCGAGGTCATCGCCATCGAGGTAGATACCAAAATCTACTTCTTTAACCACTTGGAGTTTGTTGAATGAACCGATTTCTACCATGAAAGTGCGCCGCGTTTGGAGTGAGTAACTAGCTGTTATTTTGCGGTGGCAGTATAGCGCAGTTACGCGCGGCGCGGCAGCGTTGGTTTAGCCGCGAGTTCAGCTCGAGGCCTGGTGTGAGGTTAGCGATGAGTTACATGTATAGCCTAGAGGGCAGGCTTAGGTAGCATGCTGGGACTGGGCACTCGCTTGATGATCATTACTACTAATTTCTAGGCTATCTGGATTTATATCCTCTTCAGCTTCATCAGCTAGAGCCTCTACAGCCTTAGCAGCCAGCCCCTGATCAACACAGCTTATAATGTCGGAAACAGTGACAAAGTCTTCAACCTCTTGATCAGTAATCGCCAGATCAAAGGCGTCTTCCAGATCCATTGCGATAGACAGTTTCTCTAGAGAATCAACGTTTAACTCCGCCAGTAACATAGGCGCTTCGATATGATCGATTTTTACCATAGGGTTTTCTGTGACTAGTTTGATAACGGCTTCTGTGACCGTTGACCGATTGCTTCCATTCATAAGAGTTGCCTTTCCTTGTATAAGTAGCGAATCCCGCAGACACTAAACTGCAAGTTAGTTACCTTTAAAGTAGTCTACGGGAGCAGATTTAACCATGTACCGGTGGCTTTTATTTTTACTAGGTGCTCAGCAAGCATTTAGGCTAGGCTTGTTACTCGCTTGATGCCTAGGGTTCGATTGGGAAGGTAATATGAATATAGTTTCTACCGCCGGCTTTAAAAATGTCTGGGTACTAAGTCTAAGCTGCGCATTGGCCGGATCTGTCATTCCTCTGATGGTTCTCGTAGGCAGCTTGGTGGGTGCCGAATTGGCCCCCTCTGTAACCTGGGCCACCGCACCCATTGCACTGATGATCCTAGGCACCGCTCTGGCTGTAATACCCGTCTCAAGCTGCATGCAGGCCCTTGGACGCAAGAAAGCACTCTGGTTATTTATGAGTCTCGGCATAGTCAGCTGTGGACTGGCCATGATTGCCCTGCAACTACAAAGCTTTACCCTCTTCTGCATCACGTCACTGTTACTCGGCACCACTAACACCGCACTGCTGCAGACCCGTTTCGCGGCCATGGAATCCGTTACCATTGAACATAGCGCCACCGCTGCCTCTATGGTGATGGGTGGCGGCATTATTGCTGCCTTTGTTGGCCCTGAGCTAGCAGTAATGGGCGCACAGCTTACCGACGTGAGTTATCAGGGTTCGTTCCTACTAGCGGCAGCCTGTATTGCTTTGGCGGCTAGCATACTCAGTCTGTTTAAGTCGCCGCCGATAACCGCCCCGGTGACACAAAAAACCTCCACCTCAACCGCAACCCTGCTGCGCAACCCTTCCTTCTGCCTAGCAATCGCCAGCGGCATCACCGCCTATGTGGTTATGTCCTTTGTTATGACCGGTACGCCCATCAGCATGCATCACTTTCACGGTCACTCTCTGATGGACACCAAATGGGTGATTCAAAGCCATATTGCGGCCATGTTTTTGCCATCTTTTATAGCGCCACTGTTATTCAAGCACTTTAAAATTAGAGGCATGATGCTGCTTGGCCTAGCCTGCTACTGCACGACCATTGTGATTGGCTTCTCCGACACGAGCGTCAGCGGGTTTTGGTTACAGCTGGTATTGCTTGGGGTGGGCTGGAATTTTCTATTTATAGCCGGCACATCGCTGCTACCAAGCACTCATCACGAAGACGATCGCTTTAAGGCTCAGGCCATTAATGACTTTACTGTGTTTTCATTTCAGGCTGTCGCAGCACTATCAGCGGGCTGGGCGATTAATCTCATTACCTGGCAGCAGATGCTGCTGGGTTGCCTGATTCCGATACTGATGATGGTACTGATACTTACCTGGGAAGGTTTTAAGCTATCTAGAACCTCTGCAATGAATAGCAGAGGATAGGGTTTAGTGGAGGCTAGTACCTATTAGTAGCCCTACTCGCCGCGATAGACACAGCCACTGGTGCAAGTTTCTTTAATCGTCACAGCACTCAATAGCGGCAGCTGAGGCTTAAGCTTCTGCCAGATCCACAGGGCCATGTTTTCACTGGTAGGGTTTTCCAGACCGGCAATATCATTGAGGTAATGGTGGTCGAGCTGATCATAAATTGGCGCAAAGGCCTGTTTGATATCACCAAAGTCCATAATCCACCCGGTTTGCTCCCCCACAGGGCCCTCAATATGGATCGAAACCAAAAAAGAATGCCCGTGAAGACGAGAACATTTGTGTCCCTCAGGAACATTTGGCAAGCGATGAGCGGCTTCGATACTAAATTCTTTGTAAATCTGCATTATTTGGGTTCAAAATGAGGGAAATTAGCCGGTATTTTATGGCTGCCAACGGAATATGTATATAGCACCAGAAAACGTTTGACAGTCATCCCCAGTTCGGTAGAATGCGCCCCTCTCTCAGGGGTGGTTAGCTCAGCTGGTAGAGCATCGCCCTTACAAGGCGAGGGTCACAGGTTCAATCCCTGTACCACCCACCAAGAGAGAAAAGATTCACGGACCGGTAGTTCAGCTGGTTAGAATGCCGGCCTGTCACGCCGGAGGTCGCGGGTTCGAGTCCCGTCCGGTCCGCCAATAATATCAAAGGCTACTTCGCAAGAAGTGGCCTTTTTTATTGTTTGCGGATTGGATAGCCGGGCGAGAACCCCTTCGACTAACACTGCCTACGGCAGTGTTTGGACGCACAGCAACGCTGGGCGCTCCGCAGGAGTTATAAAAGCCCCCAAGGCTTTTATAATCAATCCCGTCCGGTCCGCCAATAATATCAAAGGCTACTTCGCAAGAAGTGGCCTTTTTTATTGTTTGCAGATCGGATATCTGGACGAGAACCCCCTTTAGCTATTTATAACTCTGCCCACTGCAGAGTTTGGACGCACACCCGCACCTTTTATCCAATCTCTGTTTTTACAGCGGGTTTTTTATGCCTTAGACTGCTGCTCTACAAAATCCCCTATCAATGCATCTAGGACGACCATCGAATGACAACCCAACTACCCTTTAGCGATACCGTCAAAGTACGGTACCGAGACCTAGATGCCCAAGGCCACCTCTACTTTGCTAACTACTTAGTCTACGGCGATGAGGTGCTTGGCGCCTACATGGAAAAGCTGGGTCTGAACATCATGGACCCACTTTTAGCACCCTGCTTAATATTTACCGTTAATATCCAATGTGACTACATTAGCGAAATCGGCGGCAATGGAGAAGTAAAAGTCGCTGCCGGATACTCTCGATTAGGCACATCAAGTGCCGATGCGGTATTTGAGCTCTACAACAATGCTGACGGAACGCTTTTGGCGAAAGGGAAGCTAACTCAGGTGTTTGTCGATCCAAAAACTCGTAAATCTATACCCATACCAGCCTTCTACAAAACCAATATTTTAGAGCATCAGCCTAGCCTGGGCGGGTAAAGAGCATCAGCCTAGCCTTGGCGGATAAAGAGCATCAGCCTAGCCTTGGCGCGTAAAGACCTTCAGCCGAGCTTTAGCGGATAAAGAGACCTTTGACGGCCAAGAGACCACAACCATAATAATTAATAAACTAACGGATCTTCCCTATGTCAGTAAAATTCGACCAACAATTCAATGCCTCTGCAGACCAGCTATGGGCTATTGTAGGCACCCCAGATCGAATCGATTGGGTTCCGGGGGCTGCTAGCTGCACATTTGATGGCGAAGTGCGTTCGCTATCAATGCCCGGTGCGGGCGAGATTAAAGAAAGGATTTTAAGTCGTGATCCGGAGCAGCGAACCATGGAATACTCATGCTTTGAAACCCCTGCTCCCTTAGAGTCTCACCATGCCAGCATGCAGGTTATCGCCAATTCTGATGGCTGTCGGTTTATTTGGGAAACCGCAATCACCCCAGTGGCATTTGAGTCTTTTATTCGCACCAGCATGGAAGGCTGTCTTGAGCGAATCGGCGAGCTGTTAGAGCTGAATTCGTAGCATCTCGGCATTGACCGCGGCCATCTCTTCCTCGGTTGGCTGCACACTTAATCTAGCCACTGGAATACTGTGGCGAATCTTTTCGGCACTGTCGATCAAACAGACTTCGGTTTTTGCCAGCGGGCCTGAGGTAAAACCACTGGTCCCCATACCCTCCTGCACCCGCCTAATAAGATCCGTATCCTCGGCATTAACCTGGCGATTAATCCGCCAGTTTAGATAACGAGCCACCTGTACTTTGCGGCGATCGTCGGGCAGTGCGTAGGGCAACTCACGAATCATGGTGGTGGTGGCGCTAATGGGAATAAACTGCATAAAGTCCATCTGCTCTGGGTATACATCAAAGGCGAGATTTGGCCAGAGTCGATAATAAACCCAGTGGCGCTGTTTATCGGCGGCCAGGTGATCTACCGGCGGCATAATCTGATCATAGAGTCGGTTAGATAAGCTGTTCTTGCGGCTATTGCGAACATCGCCCCACATCTTGTGGATATAACCGCCCTCTTCACTCACCTCTAAACCATAACTATTCCCCATTAGGGCCGATAATCCGGGGTGAGCCACATGAATATGCAGGGCATCCACATAATTATCGGCGATTTGCTTCCAGTTAACATTGCGCGGGCGCATCACTACGCGAGCTAATGGTTCTAATTCTTCTAAGCGATAAGGCAGAATCTCTTCAAGGTAAGGCGCGAATTGTTCGGCCACACTGGGGCCATCGACCGGCAGTATTTTTACAAAGATAAAGCCCTGAAATATTTCCATCTCAACGGGTTTTAAGCCGTGGGTCGCGTTATCAAAATCGGCGAACTGCTCTCTGTAGGGTACGGTCGCCAGATTACCAGACAGATCATAGCCCCAAGCATGATAGGGGCAGGTAACCCGCTTGCCGCAGTTACCGGAGTCTCCGTCGAGTAATTTCGCGGCGCGGTGGGAGCAGACATTATGGAAGGCCCGAACTACCCCGTCGTCACCACGAATAGCCACAATACGTTCGTTAAAAATTTCAAAGGTAAAGTAGTCGCCATTGTTAGGAATATTGGACAGATGACACACCAGCTGCCAGGTCGATAAAAACAGCGCGCGCTTTTCTAACTCGAAAAATGCATCGCTGGAATAGGTCCAGCTTGGCAGGCTTTGAAAATGGGTTGTCATAGTCTTAACTCTTGCGTTTAAATAATAGGCCTTTAGTAGCGGCCCTTAAATTCTTTGCCCTTAAACTCGCTGAAGCGGCCGTGTCAGGCAGGTGGGTCCACCCTCGCCTTTGCGGCTAATCTCGAGTCCAGCATAGGTAGCAACGTTGCAACCTGCGTCTTCTAATCCAACCTTAACGCCAGGCAAGTTCTCTAACATCAGTACTGAGCGCGGCGCTATGGCCAGCACATTACAGCCCATGGGCAGATATTCTTCCTCGGGAACATCAACAAATTTCATGCCCTGCTGCTCTAGCCACTGAATAAAGTCCTGAGGCATAAAGGGCCTGTATATCAGGGCTAAATCACTGTCTAAAGGTGAAATTATCGACATCAGATGCAGCACATCATCGGGGTGACCAGGATCTGGTAACTTAACTACAAACAGCTCAACCTCGGGGCCGAGAATATCTTGTAACTGGCGAATACCCTCTTCATTGGTGCGCGGCCCTAAACCCACAGCGGCATGATGCTCATCCAGCCAGATAAAGTCACCGCCTTCCAATGAGCCTGGCGCGGTAATCTGCCCGGCGATGGTATGGCCTAGCTGCACATAAACAGTGGCGTTCTCTGCGGCCTCTGGCGTGCGACTGGCACGGCCCATATTGCATAGTATTAGACCCTTGGGGCTTACTAGAATACTGTCTCTGGTATAAATACTGTCGATCGTCAAACAGTCTGCCGCCGGTAATTCAATAACCTCGTCACAGTCTAGCAGCGATAAAAACCTGTCATATTCTGATACGGCAATCGCCATATCTGGCTTGGCGTGAAAGCGCAGCGCCTCCCACTCAGCCGCTAACTTGTCTTGACTAACAAAGGCATTGGTGGCGCTGCGCACAGCAACCTGGGCAATGGTGGAGTATTCATCAAACTTAAACATCACAGTCTCTCTTGGTTTGTTGTTATGTCAGGCTTCCCGTACTAGGGCATAAAACGGCATACCCATCAGGATTAACATAAACGAATAAAATACAATCTCTGCGCCGGCTCCCCAGATCGCAAAAAATGAATATAGAAATGCCGCAATCGCTAACCCAATGGCGCGGTTGCGCTCTGCACTGGCATCATCGCGCTTTAAAAAATAGAATTCGGCAATAGCAGAAAACGCATAAGCCATCAATGTAGATAGGGTCGATAGCATAGCCATAAAGGTAAAGGCTTCCACTAACCCTTTGGTGTAATTCAGCATTAACAAGACAGACACAAAAAGGCCGGACACTATAAAGGAAAAAATCGGCGTACCAGACTTGCTCAGTGTCGCAAACCTAACTGGTAACAGGTGGTCTTTCGCTGCAGCTAAGGGAACATTACCCGCGGTGAGCGTATTGGCATTCAATGACCCCAGTGTAGAAACCAGCGCGCCGATGGTGATAAATGCACCACCAATGGGCCCCATCATTTTAGTGGCTGCCAAAGTAAAGGGTGCTGTGCTCTGTAGTAGCTCGTCAGCAGGCACCACCAGTGCGATAGACAGACTCACCAAAAAGTAGATAACCAATATGGTCAATACTGAGGCAATCAGAATCCGCGGAATCATTTTATCTGGCTCAGCCATATTATCTGCTGGCACCGTGGCTGTTTCTATCCCCACAAAAGACCACATAACCAAAGTAGTTACAGTAGCCAATAAGGCTATAGGGTGAAGTTCAGTGGGATTAAGGGGCGGCAATATCTCGGGCTCCATATTGACAAAACCCATCACAATCATCACCAGCAGTGGGATAATCTTGAGCAAGGTGGTCACCACCTGAAAACTACCACTGCCCTCAACACTACGAATATTTAAGGCAATAATTGTCCAGACCAACCCCAGTGACACAAGTAGAGAGACTACCGCTGACTGGGCAATCAGGGGGATAAACACGCCCAAATAACCGACAAAGGCCGTAGCAATACCTGCAACTGCGGCAATACAGGCAATCCAGTAAGTCCAGGCAATGAGGAATCCGGCAAAGTTACCCAGGCCCGCACGCACATAGGCATAGGGGCCACCCAGCTTGGGAACTCGGCGCACAAGACGGGAAAGCGACAGCGCCACTAATAAGGTACCTCCCCCAGCCACTAACCAACCCGCCAAGCCTAATAGGCCATAGGGAGCAAGCAGTGTAGGCATCATAAATACGCCAGAGCCTATGGCACAGCCCACCGCAATTGACCATCCGCGCCAGAACCCTATTTCGTTATGTGAACTTGCGGCCTGTTTCGACGGCATAGTTACTCCCCCTTTTTTGGCTGTACGTTAACAGGGGCCGCAGCTGTTGCCTAGCACAATGCAGCGGTTTCCAATATTATCGCTAGTGTTTGATTATGAGGCGGGCTAAGCAAACTGCTGAGAGAGGCGGTGTAGGTACTAACAGATTACAGGTGACCTGAATCCAATCGATATTCAGGAAGGTTTTGAGAATGTTACCTTCCTGTGTGCATCCGCGGTGACAACGGGGATGTGACGTTCGTCGGTCGTAATATCACCGACAAAATCACTGCTTCTGGTGCTGCTGACGTTCATCTAACCAGTGGTTCACACCTTGTCGATCCCTCGAAACTGCATCTGCCTACTCAACGGCACAATAGGCTATTAACGCCTAATTGCGACCCATGGGTCGTGGTTGGCAACGAGCATTGCCTGTCGAACAATGAACACCCAAAATGATCTGTGAATTATGCCAAGGTCCTGGGTGTAAAATCGCTGAGCCACTGACTGATTGAGATATAAACTTGTGCATAGATCACTCACAATTTCGCTCAGCATAGTTATGATTACCCTTGTCACAGAGGATTAGGCAGATATTGATATTTTTAGTTAGATTAAAAATATCAATACAGAGATAGTTATCAGCACACCAAAGCCCTAAAAAATAATTGTCTGTTTAGGTACAGATTCACCTGTCTTTGGGCTGAAACTCAATCATTTTCATAATTCCTGATAAAGTGCCTTGTCGAATTAATTGAATCCAATCAATGGTCGTTTTTGTCTAACCACCCTTATTTCCTATATTTGTAAGTAGACTTTGTAATAAGCAAGGATTAGGATTGAGCGTTGTTGTTTGAAAGTCAGTTAGCTCCAGGGGGTTACATAGCAGTACCCATAGCCTCTGCCAGCGTTGATTAAACGGAAAATTACATAGCTTATATTGCTGAAGCAGTATGTAATATCATTACAAAAAAGACGGCGCAAAGCTGTTACTTATAATAATAGTTCGAGGGGAATCACATGAACAAGAGATCAATCCGTACGTTAAGCACCCTGGCGTTAGCTATCGCCACGGCCTCTAGTGGTGCCTATGCCGCACAGCTAGAAGAAATCATCGTAACCGCACAAAAAAGAGCGCAGAGCTTGCAAGACGTGCCTATTTCCATGACTGCCATCGATGGCAAGCGCATGGAAGATGCTGGTATTACAAGCTTCGCTGAGCTTTCAGGGTTTGTACCTAACCTGGGCATTTCAGAGAACGCGGTAAACACCATTATCAGCATGCGCGGCATCAGCGTTGGTGCTAACCAGTCTTTTGAGCAGTCTGTAGGCGTTTATGTTGATGGCGTCCATTATGGTAAGAGCCGTCAGATCAGAACCGGTCTGTTTGATTTACAGCAGGTAGAAGTACTGCGCGGACCACAGGGCATTTTGTTCGGTAAGAACACATTGGCCGGTGCGATTAACGTAACCACTGCAGAGCCAGCGATGGGTGAGGGCTTCTCAGGTAAAGCTGCGCTTTCTGTAGAAACTGATGATGGCGAGATGTTAGAAGGCCATATCAACTATTCACCATCTGATACCCTAGGTTTCCGCTTTGCTGTTAGAGATCGCAAAGACGGTGGCTATATGGAAAACACTTTTGCTACCGAAGCCAATGGTGCACCAACTGCTATGCCTACGACTGATGAGACTATCTGGCGCTTCACCACTATGTGGGATCCGACTGAGAATGTATCGGTCAAGTTCACCCATGGTGAGAGCGACTATATACGTGTTGGCGGACCTGGCATGGTTACAACGTTTGCGCCTGAGACTAATATTCCTGCCTCAAATCAAGTCATGTTCGCTGTAATGGGCGCATCATTCCCAAACTATGCAGCTGACGTCGCTTCTGGCGAAATCGGCGCATTCCGTGATGGAAGGTCTACAGGTGGCTTAGCGCTAGCTCAGTCTTTGGGTCGTGACATGAGCAGCCTCGAGGAAAAATTTGAGGGTACTAGCACTCAAACTAGCGACAGCGCATTACGCATCGATATCGAACTGGACAATGGCTACAGCCTTCACTCAGTAACAGGCCGAAACAAGTATGACTATGAAGATGGTATGGATGCCGATTGGCTGCCAGTTACCTTTATTGGTCGAAGCGATATCTCTGACTACAGCCAGACAAGTCAGGAATTTCGTATCGCATCGCCAACGGATCGCGACTTCTCGTTTGTTGCCGGTGGCTACTGGTCGAAAGGAGAGCAAAACATTGACCGTACGGTAATTGTTGATGGTACTTTGGGCAATCCTGACCTGATGAAAGTGATTACTGGTCTGGGAAATCCAGCCAATGGTACAGGCTCTTTCTTAGCATTCTCAAAAGCACAAATTGCTGGCGCTATTTTGGGCGCACAAGGCGTTACTGACCCTGCTGCTATCGGAGCATGGATGGCAACACCTACAGGCATCGGCACCGTTAATGCTTTTTGGGGCGTAGACGGAATGGGGATGTGGAACCAAGCCGGTCGAGTGAGTGAGTACAACCTTGAAACAGACACCATGGCGGTTTTCTTCCAAGGTACTTATAACCTATCTGACACTCTCACCCTGACTGCTGGTGTACGTTACACCGAAGAAGACAAGGAAGCTTTTGCAAAAGCTGATCTGACTGCGAGTTATACAGGTTTGGCAACGCCGAACGACAGTGCATTCCTTGCCGCTCTTCAAGCTGCATCATTTGGAGTTTGGGCGCACGACTTCAACGAAAAGCGCTCAACAGACCAGGTTATCCCTGCAGCCAATTTACAGTGGGCGCCATCAGACACTAGCAAATACTACATTAGCTATTCTGAAGGCTTCAAAAGCGGTGGCTTTAACTCTGTAGATGATCAGAACCCTGAAATTGCAGCAGACGGAACGGTCCTACGTACTACTCCAGGTATTGGTTTTGAATATGACGATGAGAGTGCAAGCTCGTTCGAAATCGGTGGTAAGCACGTTCTGATGGACGGCGCTATGAACTTGAACTGGGCATACTTCAACAGTGAGTATGAAGACCAGCAGGTATCGACCTTTGTAGGCTTGGGCTTTGTTGTTGCTAACGCTGCATCCTCTGAAATCCAGGGCATTGAGATGGATATGACGTGGCAAGCCACTGATGAACTTCGTCTTGGCGTAGCCATGGCATTCCTCGATGGTAACTATGGCAACTTCGATGCTGCAGGTTGTACTGCAACTCAGGCATCTGCTCTGTTAGGTCTGGGCACATTGACTTCTAGCTCTCCTGTCACCTCAGCAATGGGTTGTCAGCAGCAGTTCTTAGGTGATGGCTCAGCATCAGGTTCTTCTCAGGATATCTCTGGCGGTCAGTTAGGTTCAGATTACTCCGGTTCGATCACAGCTGACTACATCAAGCCTCTGGACAACGGTCTAGTTTGGTTTGCCGGCCTTGATGTTAACTTTACTGACATGTACTACATGACTGGTGACTTGGATCCAATCGATATTCAGGAAGGTTTTGAGAAAATCAACATCCGTACTGGTATCCGTGGAGACAACTGGGACGTAATGCTATTCGGTCGTAACATTACCGATGAGATTACTGCTTCTGGTGCTGCTGACGTTCCTCTAGCCGGTGGTGCTCACTTTAGCTACATGGCGCGTGGTGCAGTTTGGGGCGGTCGCTTCAGCTACAGCTTCTAAACCTGCTAGACAGTTAGATCTAAAAAGGACGGGTATCCCCCGTCCTTTTTTTTGCTTTCAAAAAAGTGCTCTGCTCTGAAGTGCACCTGCCAGAGGTGCACCTGCCAAAAAATGTACCTGCCAAAAAATGCACCTGTCTGAAATTGCGATAGCTTTGACTGATTCAGACAGTGATTACCGATACAATATCGCTATTATAAGACTCCACGCTTACGCAATAACAACCAGATCCCTAGAGAGATCAAAGGCACTATGAGCGCAGCAACACCTATCTTCCAATACTCCCTCAATGCTGGCCGCGCCCTCATAGCGCTTGCAGGGCTGAGTATTGCGCTGATTGGCTCAGACCTAAATTTCAAATCAATAGCAGCCACCGACAATGTTTTAGTCTCGGTGAATCAGCAGCCAATTACATTACAGCAACTTAATTTTGCCGCGCAGCGGATCACTGGTAGCTCTGCGGAAAAGCTTAATACAGAGCAGAAAAACACCATTGTTAAATTGTTGATCGATGAAGAGCTACTATTACAGCGCGCCGAGTTATTGGGCATAGCCAGCGCCGACCCAGGTATTCGCAAAGCCCTGGCACGGGCCGTTATTAGTCGGACCGTAACAGAGTTCTTAGACAGGCCCATTGATGAGCAACAGCTGCACACATTTTATCTTGAGCATCGAGCCCTATTTTCCCAACCGTTGCGCCTAGAGTTACAGGCCTATCAATTTGAGCACTTGGAGCAGGCACAGCAGGCTTTTGCGTCCGCTGAAATTCCAACTGAGCAGCGCTCATTGCTGCCAGCCTCAGCTCTGCCCGCCCATATGCTGCGCCGCTACCTAGGTAACCCATTAGCTGATATAGCTCTAACCTTGGCCCCAGGCGAAACAAGTATGCCTATTCAGCGCCCAGATGGGGTTTACCTATTGCACCTTACTGCCAAACAGCCAGAGCGGCTTTCACCTCTCACCGAGGTTCGCCCTCAGGTTGAAGCTGAATATCGCCGCCGTGGGCGTGATATGGCGCTGCAAACGCGTCTTGTAACATTGCGCCAACAGGCACAGATTACGGTTGACCGCGACCAGTTACTCGGGGTTAGTGATGAATAACGCTGACAATCAAATCTCATTGAAAATTCTTGCATTGGGGGCTGTGCTGGGTATCGCTATTGCCCTGGCAGATGTATTGGGCACAGTCAGTACCACCAGCTGGTCCAACTCTAACCAGCCACTTTCGGCCTCGGTAATTGCTCGCGTAAACAGTACAGAGGTTCGCCTGCTGGAATACCAGCGCGCACTAAAAATGCTGGCCGACGACAGGCGCGATGCCATCACCGACCTTGATCGCGAACTCGTATTACAGCGCCTGATCGACGAAGAACTGCTTATACAGCAGGGTATTAACGCAGGCTTAGTACGCACAGATATGGCCGTGCGCACTGTAGTCCTGCAATCAATTCTGGCCGGCATAATGACCGAGATAGAAGCCAGCGATGGCCAAGAGCAGGCCCTCGAAGATTATTTGACTCGCTTAAAAGCAACCGCCGATATCCAGTGGACTGCAGACTGGGGCCAGCTATGAACAGCCACGAGCACCTATGAACAGCCATGAGCGTATGAACAGCCATGAGGGCCTGTTAGCAGCCATGAGCGACTATGAACAGATGAGCGTTTATGAATAGCCTATCCCGCTTATTTCTATTTCTCTTGCTGCTGAGCCCCTTAAGTGAGGCCCATAATCGCAGCCAGTCATTCTCTCTATGGACCTTCGACGAGCAGCAAGTGAGCATGGTGTTTACCGTTAAAACTCGCGAAGTCACCCGTTTTCTGGCCGTTCAATCACAGACCCCAGAAAGTATTTTGCTCCGCCATCTGCAAGATAATATTCAGGTCCAGGGCAGCAATCAGCCCTGCCCCATTCAAGGGTTGGCTAAAATATTGCCCGCTGCTGCAGGCTATCTTCGTGCCAGTCTCAGCTTTAGCTGTACACCCGCCACAGCGGATACTAACAACAGCATTGAGCTCAATAGCTTTTTTGCCGTCGCCCCCTCCCATGTCCATTACGCTCGTATTGCTGTCGAGCAAGACAGCACTATTGATAGCCCCGCTTCCGTGGAATATCTATTTACCGACGCCGTACGCAGCCATCAACTCAGTCAGACTCAGCTAGCCACCACCAACAGCCTGTATCGTACGATCAGTCAGTACGCGGCATTGGGCATGGAGCATATATTTGGCGGCATCGACCATATTGCTTTCTTGCTGGCCCTATTGCTTTTACTCCGCAGTCTGCGGGACGTAATCTGGATGGTGTCTGGGTTCACTGTCGGTCATAGCATCACGTTAAGTCTTGCAGTGATGGGTATTATCACGCCAGACACTTTGGTAATCGAAGCCGTTATAGGCTTTACGATTGCACTGGTTGCCGCAGAAAATATTGGTGCCCGGACCTCAGCCAATCGTCAAATTGCCCTAGTGTTTACCGCTGGCTTATTGGTTATGCTGCTGTGCGCTTTAATCTGGGGTATTGGCTTGGCAGTGCTCAGCTGTGTTGGCTTAATCATGTTTACCCTGGCCTATTTGCCGCAGTCCAGAGATCAGCAAAGTGCTATCGAGATGCGCCCAATACTGAGCCTAGCCTTTGGTTTAATTCATGGTTTTGGTTTTGCTCAGGTGTTGACTGAGATAGCCCTACCCAGCAACCAGCTGTGGCCAGCATTACTCGGCTTTAATCTGGGTGTGGAAATAGGTCAGCTAATCATTGTGGGCCTGGCTTGGTTAGTCGCCTATTGGATTGGCAAATCCCTACTGGAAAAAAATTCTACCCTGCTTATGGATATGGCATCTGCCCTACTCTGTGGGCTGGGCCTATACTGGTTTTTTGCCAGGAGTTACGGGGCTGCTTAAAATACGTTTAAAAAATTAGAATAAATGATAGAACGTTAAAAATAATATTGAGAGGGGAAAAAGATGTTAAAGCGGATATTAATAACCTTGTTTAGTTTGGCACTGGTGGTAGTCATTGTGTTTACTGGCAACGCGCCAGAACCCGTGTATAAATTGTTTCCAGGCTATTTTGCCGACCCCAACGACGCCTGGGAAGACTCACCCTTAGTCTTTGCCAAGGTCACCGAGGCTCGACTTCCAGAAGCGGTTACCGATGATCGCGGCAGTCGTCAAGCCAGTGCTCGGGAAGCGTTGGCCGTCGACCAAGACAAGCAGATACTCTTTGGTGATACCCATGTGCACACCACTAATTCCGCAGACGCCTTTATGTACAGCCTGCCGATGATGCACGGAGCCTCTGGCGCTTACCCGCCAGCCTATGCCTGCGACTATGCACGCTTTGTCTCCCAGCTCGACTTTTACTTTCTCACCGATCACGCCGAGAGCTTCACCTACAGCCAATGGCGCGACGGCATAGATTCGGTACAGCAATGTAACCGTCTTGCTGGCGACCCACAGAATCCAGATATTGCGGCGTTTATTGGTTGGGAGTGGACTCAGGTAGGCAAGGTCGCCGAAACCCATTACGGCCATCACAATGTATTATTTAAAAATGATGACCCAGATATGTTGCCCAGCCACCCTATCGCTGCAGTAGGTATGGGCGTGGCCACTATTGCTGCCCGTTCATCCGAGGGCAAGCAGTCTTCGCTACTGCGGTTAATTGATCCACGTCATCGTGGTTACTATGCCGCTTATAACAGCTGGGTTGGACAAATGGCCGCGACACCAGCCTGCGACCCAGATGTACCAAGTCCAGAACTACCGGCCAACTGCTACGAAAGCGCAGCAACCCCAGGGGAGTTATTTAGCAAACTCGACCAGTGGGGATTCGATAATATTGTTGTCCCCCATGGCACCAGCTGGGGCTTTTACACGCCACCTAATTCCAACTGGAAACATCAGCTAACCGCCGCGAATAACGACCCTGAAAAGACCAGACTCATCGAAGTCTATTCCGGTCATGGTAACTCCGAAGCCTTCAGAGACTTTAGCGTGCGCCGCAAAGATGCCGAAGGCCTCTGGTACTGCCCAGAGCCACAGGCTAACTACCTGCCCTCTTGCTGGCAGGCCGGTGAAATTATTCGTGAGCGCTGTCTAGCCGCCGACTTTGATGTGGAGGAATGTGAAACACGCGCTATTGAAGCTCGGCATAATTTTGTTCAGGTCGATACCGTCTATGCCCATATGACCGTACCCGGCAGCACCCCTGAAGAATGGCTCGACTCAGGTCAGGCGCGTGATATGTACCTGCCCGCCTTTAACTATCGTCCACACAAGTCTGTGCAATATGGTTTAGCCTTGCAGAACCATGACGACCCAGAGAATCCTGAGCGTTATCGCTGGGGCTTTATCGCCTCGACCGATACTCACTCCTCAAGAGCCGGCCATGGTTTTAAGCAGCAGCAGCGCACTAACACCACCGACTCCACCGGACCGCGAGATCAATTCTGGGGCGACATATTTGCCAGCTCTGCAGTGATCAGCGAGACCGCCCCGCAGTCGTTGCGTGGGGATCAAATTGATCCAGTTAGCGCCAAACTCTATGCCTCTGAATTTGAACGCACCACTTCATTTTTAAACACCGGTGGCCTGGCGGCCGTTCATACTGAAGGCCGCAGTCGCGACGCAATTTGGGATGCCATGAAACGCCGCGAGACCTACGGCACCAGTGGTCACCGTATGTTGCTTTGGTTTGATCTACTGCAAAATGAAGATGAATCTTCTGCAAACACGGCACCTATAAAAAAGGTTCCAATGGGCAGTGCCGTGGCTCAGAGCACCAACCCACGCTTCCGTGCCAAGGTTGTTGGTTCATTTAAGCAGCTGCCCGGCTGCCCGGACTATGTGGTTGAAACATTAGAGGCCAAACGTCTCGACAAAATGTCACTGGGTGAATGCTATTACCCCTCAGACGAACGCTATCTGATTGAGCGCATTGAAGTGATTAAGATTCGTCCCCAGGCCTTTACTGATGAGAATGTGGCACAGCTGATCGAAGATAGCTGGCGCACCTTTGACTGCGAGCCCTCACCAGAAGGCTGCACCATCGAGTTTGAAGATCCAGACTTTGCCGCAGAGGGTCGCGATGCGCTGTACTACATTCGCGCACTTGAAGAACCTGTCGCCACCATTAACGGCGGCAATCTGCGTACAACCTTTGATGACAACGGTAACGCGATCGACACTGACCCCTGCTTTGGTGATTTTAGAGTGGCCGCTGAAGAAGACTGTAAACGTCCCGGTAGCCAGAGAGCCTGGTCTTCACCGATTTTTGTCGACTATAAAAAATAATTAAAAAACATAAGGACAATATTATGACTAACAAAACCGCACTGGTAACCGGCGCCTCAGATGGCATCGGTCTCGAGTTCTGCAAAATATTAGCGGCCAAGGGCTACGACCTTATTCTGGTGGCACGACGCAAAGACAAGCTCAATGAAGTGGCTAAGAGTCTCACAGAGAAGCACACATCCATTAACTGCACGGTTATTAGCGCCGACCTGTCCAAGCCACAGGCAGCCCAGAAACTTTTTCAGGCCACGGTTAAAAAAGACCTGCAAGTGGATTTTCTCATCAACAATGCCGGGCTTTTACAAAATGGCTTCTTTACCGATCTCGACCTGACCGCTCAGGAAAATATGATCACCGTGAATATTATGGCCCTGACCTCGTTGACCCATTTATTTGCCAACGATATGGCCACCAGAGCCGGTGGGCATATTCTAAATGTTGCTTCTCTAGCGGCCTGGATGCCAATTCCCAATCAGAATGTCTATGCCGCCACTAAGGCCTATGTGCTGTCGTTTAGTCAGGCTCTGCACAATGAGCTCAAGGCAGCAGGTAATGGGATTACTGTGACTGCCCTGTGCCCGGGTTACACCGCCACTAAAATGATGGACAACCCTGATCAGGGCGCCAAGCTGGAAGTGCCCGCTGGCATGCTGCAATCGGCTCAGGACGTTGCAGAGCAGGGTATTAATGCTTGCCTAGCAGGCAAACCCACAGTGGTCACTGGCTTTGCTAACCGAGTCACCGCTGCGATTACCCATCTGTTTCCAAAGATGGCGCTGGCCAATGTCGCGGGCAGTTACTACCGCAAAAATTTAAACTAATCGTTACCGATTACAAGAATAAGAAGAGATTATTATGACTCAGAAAAAACCCAAAAAAGTATTGATTACCGGTGCCAATGGTTTTATCGGCAACACATTAATGCGCTACTACAAGGCCAACAACGTGCCTGTCGTTGGCGTTGATTTAGTGGGTAATGGGGACGATATTGTTAAGGGCGATATAGCCCAGCCCGATAGTATTAGCGATCTACTTAAGAGCTGCGATGTTATTGTTCACACCGCAGCACTGGTCTCTAATTCGATTGCCGACCGAGATATGTGGCGGGTCAATGTACTGGCCACCCGCAATCTAATTGCCGCCGCCGAGCAACATAAGGTGCGCCGCTTTGTACAGCTGTCGTCTATTGTTGCCTATGGCAATAGCGCCGAGGGCGAGCTGGATGAAGAGCAGCCCGTGCATGCCGATGGCGGCAGCTATGTACTAACCAAGCTGGCTTCAGAGCACACCGTGTTGGCGGCCCAAGCCAAGGGTTCGTTGGAAGTGGTCATTATTCGTCCCGGTGATGTCTATGGACCGGGCAGCAGACCCTGGGTGATTCTCCCGTTAGAAGCCATTGCTAAGGGTCAGTTTATGCTACCTGCCAAAGGTGAGGGATTTTTCCGCCCTACCTATATCGACGATCTGGTGCGCGGCATTGCTCTGGCAGTATCCACCAAAGAGGCAAGCGGCGAAATCTTTAACCTTTCCTGTGAAGGCTATATGACCACCAAAGAATTCTTTAGCCACCATTTCAAGTGGGTCAATAAGCGCGGCCCAAAGTTGGTGTCGACCGGCTTTGCACTCTTTGCGGCTAAGGCCGCCACCAAAATTGCCAATCTCACCGGCGGCGTTAATGAAGCCTCAACTGCAACCGTCGCTCAGCTGTGCACAAAAAGCTGGTTTAGCATTGCCAAGGCCGAGCGTATTTTAGGTTGGAAACCAGAGGTATCGTTTGATGATGGTATTGAACGTTCAAGAGTTTGGGCTGCGGAACAGGGTCTTATTAAGTAATTAGGCTATCTATTAAAAATCGCTTTTAAACCCTTAAGTAATTAAGCCGTTACGCATTCGCCTGGGTGCGATAAGAACCCGCTGTATGCCCAGTCCACTGCTTGAAGCTTCGATAAAAAGATCGCGCCTCAGCATAGCCCAACTCAAAGGCAATGCTCTCTAGACTCAGCGCTGTATTTTTTAGGAAATACAGCGCTAACTCTAAACGCAACTCATTGAGTACATCCTGATAATGAGTGCCCTCTTCGCCCAGCTTGCGCTGCAATGTACGACTGCTCATTCCCAACTTTTCGGCAATCATCTGACTCGAGGGTGCCTGCTGTTTAAGCATTAGGCGCAGTATATTCTTGACCTGATTGGACACCGTCTGATTCTTATCCAGGCCAGCCAAAAGCTCCGTGGCATGTTCAAGTAATGTCTGCAAGATTTGTTCATTGGCCTGAGGTAAGGGTAGGTCCAATACCGGTTCACGGACGCGAATACCACTGGCAGGCTGATCAAATAAAACCTCGCAGCCAAACAGCGCCTTATAATCTTCCAATAACGCCGGATCCTCTGGCGCAGAATGTTCAAACCACACCGCGTCCCAACCATCGAAATTAAGAAAATTACGCGAATAAGACACCCAGGAACCCAGTACATTTTCTACCTCATGGCGCTTAACCACAGGGTCAGTAAAGGCACAGGCCCAGCGCTGCAGTACATAGCCATTATCAACCTCAATGGAAGTCACGCCCATATCACCGACAATTTTTTCGTAGATGGGAATCTTGGCTTGAATCATGCGTAAAGTAGAACAGTTCATGGAGATGTAACCCAGCACCGAATACGAGGCGGGTTCAACAAAGCGAGCGGAATGCAGTCCAAAGCAGGGGTCATTACTGGCCGGAATAAGCAGCGCTAAAAAACGCTCCATGGCGGCACCAGAGATATGTTTGTTATTGTTTTCCAGTAACGCGGAATCAATGCCCGCAGCGTCCAGTAACGCCATATAATCTACGCCACAAGACTCTGCAGATTTTAAGTACTGGGTAATCGCTGGCACAGATGCCAGCCCATTGATCGCTGTTGTGTTCATAGCTTATACCGGAGGCCCATTGCTGGCCGAAATAGTGATTCAATTGTCTTGTCATGACAGTGAATATTTTTACCTGTACATTAGTATAACGATGATTAGGTAAACCAAACATACAATTTTAATAAGGGGATAAGCATGCGTCTGTGGAACGGCTGGGGAAATGAAAATAGTGAACTTACCATGGAGCTCAACAATGGTTTGCGTGGTCTGTTACAGGCCCTAGTAGGTGAGGCCAAAGGTCTGCCAGACGCCACCTTGGAACAGGTCATTGCCCGCGTCCCCGACACCAGACTGGCTGCTCATGCTCTAATTAGCCTCGACCCAGAAACCCGTGTACGCCATGCCAGGGGCCAGAGCCTGCCCGACTGGATTGCCATGCACAGCGGTGAGGTTGATACCTTTCCCGATGGCGTTGCCTTTCCAGAATCTTCTGCCCAGGTGCGAGAATTACTCACCCATGCTAAGGCCAATGATATTGATGTGATTCCCTACGGCGGCGGCACCTCGGTGGTTGGGCATATTAACCCTGATCACAGTGAACGGCCTGTACTAACCATTGATATGGGCAAAATGAATAAGCTCATTAAGTTCGATCGCGAAAGCCAGTTAGCCACCTTTGGTGCGGGAGCCGCAGGTCCAGAGCTTGAAGCCCAATTAAAGGCAGAGGGTTATACCCTTGGCCATTTCCCTCAGTCTTGGGAACTGTCCACCGTCGGTGGCTGGGTAGCCAGCCGCTCTAGCGGGCAACAGTCATTGCACTATGGCCGCATTGAAAACATGTTTGCTGGGGGCAGTATTGAAACCCTGGCAGGCACCTTAGATATCCCCACTATTCCCGCCTCCTCCGCTGGCCCAGATGTTCGCGAGATGATTCTTGGTTCCGAAGGTCGCATGGGCATTATTACCGAAGTCACTGTACGGGTAACACCATTGCCAGAGACAGAGTCGTTTCAGGTGGTGTTCTTCCCCTCCTGGGAAGTGGGCTTAACCGCCGCTCGCGGACTTATTCAGCAGCGCATTCCACTGTCCATGGTGCGTCTGAGTAACCCTATAGAAACCACCAGTCTGCTGTATATGGGCGCCGGTGAAGATTCCAGCGGTGTTGTTGCCCTGGAAGCCGCGTTAGCAGAAAAAGGCATAGGTGCTGGCAAGGTCATGATGACCTTTGGTGTGACCGGCGCACCCAAACAGTGCGCCCTGGCCCATGAGATGGCCATAGAACAGTGCACCTCCCTTGGCGGCGTAGCCGATCAAGCGGGTCTGGGTGATAATTGGGCCCATGGCCGTTTCCGTGCACCCTATTTGCGTGATCCACTAGGAACAGCCGGTTACGCCGTAGATACCATGGAAACCGCAATGGATTGGTCAAAAGTGCCCCAGGCAGTCGACAAAATAGAAAGCGCTATCCGCAACGGCCTTTCCGATGAGGGCGAGCAGGTGCACGCCTATACTCACCTCAGCCATGTCTATGGTCAGGGTTCGAGTATCTACACCACCTATTTATTCCGTTTTGGTGACAGCTATCAGACCGCCATGGCACGTTGGGAAAAACTCAAAGCAGCTGGCGCCAATGAAATAGTTGCCTGCGGCGGCACCATTAGCCATCAACATGGCGTGGGTACAGATCACCGTAACTATTTAGCGGCCGAAAAAGGCGAATTGGGCCTGGCTGCCATTAATTCTCTCTGTGAATTGTTTGATCCCAATGGTCAGATGAATCCCGGAAAACTTCTACCAGACAGTAAATAAACTATGGAACGATCGAATCTACTCGCCCAGATGCGCAAAGGCGAACAGCTTGACTGGGATATTATTGTGGTTGGCGGCGGCATTACCGGCGCCGGTGTGCTCCGCGAGGCAGCTCGACGGGGTTATCGTACCCTGCTGCTCGAGCAGCAAGATTATTCATGGGGTACTTCCAGCCGTTCATCAAAAATGGTCCATGGTGGCCTGCGCTATCTGGCTGCCGGTGATTTAAAACTCACTAAGCATTCGCTGCTAGAGCGTGAGCGTCTGCTGACGGAAGCCCCTGGGCTGGTCGATCGAATTACCTTTTACTTTAGTCTTACCAAAGGGCTGTTTCCCGGCCGTCTCGCTATGTCGGTGATTCTACTTATCTATGATTTTATTGCTGGCATTCGAGACCATCGCTACTGCAGCAATAAAGTGCTGCAAGAGCGTTTTGTCGGACTCAATGACAAGCATCTAAAAGGTGCCAGCGCCTATACCGATGCCATGGTTGATGACTCCCGCCTAGTATTGCGAGTACTACAGGAGAGTATTGCCGCCGGTGCCTCGGCACTGAATTATGCCAAGGTTAAAAACCTAATTATTGAACAAGACCAGGTAGTTGGAGCTGTGCTGGATGATGCTGAAAATGGCGGCAGCATAGAACTCCGCGCCCCCGTGGTAATTAATGCCACAGGTGCCTGGGCAGATCGTCTGCGCAATAAGCTCAACCCAGAAAAACGTGTGCGCCCGCTGCGCGGTAGCCACCTCATTATCGCCAAGAAATTAATGCCTGTTACCGATGTGCTCACCTCATTGCATCCAGTCGATCATCGCGGCGTCTATGTGTACCCCTGGGAAGGCGCTACAGTTATAGGCACCACGGATCTGGACCACCAGGAAGATCTGGATATCGAAGCGAGCATTGCTCAGTCTGAAGTCGACTATCTAATCGAATCCTTTAACTTCCAATTCCCCAACGCGCAAATTTCAGAGAGCGATATCATTTCCTCATGGGCCGGAGTGCGTCCAGTGATCGGGTCCGAGAAATCCAAAGACCCCTCTAAAGAACGTCGAGATCACGCCGTATGGTCCGATCAGGGCCTGATTACTGTGAGTGGCGGTAAGCTCACCACCTTCAGATTAATCGCCTTAGACGCTTTAATAGCCGCTCAGGAACGTTTACCCGAACCACAGCCGTTCACCGACGACCGAGTATTTAGCCCACCTACCATGACAGCTGAGGCCCTGGTGCCTAGCAACCCTGTCTGGGCTCAACGGCTATTGGGTCGCTATGGTTCCAGTGCAAAAACGTTGCTGGATGAAGCCTCTCCCGCCGAACATCAGCGTATTGGTGTCACCGACTTTTGCCTTGCGGAATGTCGCTGGGCTCTGCGTCATGAATCCGTACAGCATCTCGATGACCTACTACTGAGACGCACTCGATTAGGTATGGTGTTGGTTAATGCCGGAGAAGAACTCTTCACCGATCTCGAAAAAATGTGTATGGCTGAGCTGGGTTGGAACAAACAGCAGTGGCAAGATGAATTGGCACGCTATCAGGATATTTGGCAGAGGTTTTACAGCTTACCTAAAAAGTAAATTCTCTAAAAAGCACCTCCATTAAAAATAACAAAAAGACAATTGCTATGGGAAACTCAAACTACGTACTGGCCATTGATAATGGCACCCAAAGTGTTCGTGCGATGGTCTTCGATGGTGACGGTGGACTAGTCGCCAAATCTAAGGTTGAGATAGAACCGTATTTTTCTACTCAGCCAGGCTGGGCAGAACAGCAACCGGATTACTTTTGGTCGGCGCTCTGTCAAGCCTGTCAGGAACTTTGGCCTCAGTTAGATTTTCCCCGAGAAGAAATTCAAGCGGTCTCAGTCACTACCCAACGCGCAACGGCAGTGGCCATGGGTAAGGATGGCAAACCAGTGCGCGCTGCCATTAGCTGGCTCGACCAGCGACAGGTAGACAGCAAACCAAAACTCGGCACCTTTGAATCCCTGCTCTTTACGCTGGTAAAAGCCAAAGACTCCGTCGACTCATTTCACGCCCAGGCAGAAGCCAACTGGATCGCCCAAAAAGAGCCCGAGCTCTGGTCAAAGGTCGACAAGTTTTTACTACTCTCTGGCTATCATAACTATCAGCTCACCGGCCGTTACACAGATTCTATTGCCAGCCAGGTTGGCTTTGTTCCCTTCGATTTTGAAAAGTTGGAATGGGCCAAAAGCAAAGACTGGAAATGGCGTGCCCTACCCGCTATTACGCGTGAAATGTTACCCGAGTTAGTGGCCGCTGGTGGCACCCTGGGCCAGATAACCGCTGCTGCCAGTGACCAGACCGGTATCCCCGCAGGCCTGCCACTGATAGCCTGTGGTTCCGACAAAGCCTGCGAAGTACTGGGTACTGGCTGTCTTGATAACGAAACCGGCAGCCTAAGCTATGGCACCACCGCAACCTTCAATATCACCAGCGACAAATACCTAGAAGCCATTCCTTTTTATCCCGCCTATCCAGGTGTTATTCCCGGCACCTTTAATGTCGAGATGATGGTGCAGCGTGGCTATTGGATGGTCAGCTGGTTTAAACAAAACTTTGGACTATACGAACAGCAGCAGGCGCAGGAACAGGGGGTCGCGCCAGAGTCTTTATTTGACGACCTACTTAAACAGGTACCCGCCGGCAGTATGGGACTTATGCTGCAACCCTACTGGGGTGGCAGCCAAAGTGAATCGGGCCCAGAAGCAAAAGGCGCCATGATTGGTTTTGGAGAGGTACATACCAGAGCCCATATCTACAGAGCCATGATTGAAGGCTTAACCTATGCCTTGCGCGAAGGTAAAGAGCTGGTAGAAAAACGCAGTGGCCAGCCATTAAAACGCATGATGGTTTCCGGTGGCGGTTCTCAGAGTGATGAAATTATGCAGATTACGGCGGATATTTTTGCCATGCCTGTAGAGCGGCCTCATACCTATGAAACCTCAGCACTGGGGGCAGCGATTGCTGCAGCTGTCGGCTGTGGAATCCACTCTGACTTTGCAACCGCCGTGGACAGTATGACCCACCCCGGCGACTGCTTTATGCCAGATGGGGAGAACCAGAAAATTTATAATGAGCTTTACACCAAGGTGTATAAAAAAATGTACCAGAGCTTAAAGCCTAGCTATGAAAAGATACGATCGATTACGGGTTACCCCGCCTAAAAATTACCTGCTCTAGAAACAACTTGGGCGGAGCTATTTATTAGCGCTACTAAATAGCGCGAATAAATAGCTCCGCCCAGACATCTTTTACTTCTTCTCTTAACTTCTTCTCTTAACTTCTTCTAATTACTTTTTCTATTTTCTTTTCTGCTTAACTCTCTTAATAAAGAGTATTTATGCAACAGAAGTCGTGCGCTGATTTTGCACCTCATTGTAGTAGGTAATAATATCAGTAGTTTTACCCAGAGCCGTTGCAGCCTGAACATCAGCTGATGACATACCAACAGTTAATTGCGCATCATTAACATTGAGATCCAGATGCAGAGCACCCGCCTGAGTATAGGCAGCAGCCCATTCCGTAATAGCCAAATCAACATCAGCAACCACAGCGCTAAAGTTGGCTGAACCACTATCCGCAGTGGCAGTTTTTATATCCGAAACTGCAGTGGCGACATCCGCATCAAGCGCTTGCCATTCAGTGAGAATCGCTTGCAAGTTAGTTTCAATCTCAACCGTTTGCGCAGACATGGCCGCAAAGTTTTTAGACAGTATATGTAACGTAGCTACGTCTGCCGTTAACCCCGTGATCTGCGTTTCATCGGCTTTAATCGCTGCGTTATCCGCCTTAATTTTAAGACCATCGATAGCAATGTAAGTACTGGCCACTGCAATCGCAGGCCCAAGTACAAACCAAACCAGCGCGCCTTCAGGGAACGCCGCAATAGTGGCAACAATACCCAGTGTCAGAGCAACACCATCGACGATACCTAGAGCCACAATCGATGCAGTCAGACTTTTTATTTCAGCATGTAGCGTATCAATATCTGCATTAATCTTATCAATCTGCGCCTGATCAGCGCTGGCTGCTTTAGTGGAATCAGTGGCAATAGTTTGCAGGTTAGTGGCTAGCGTCGGCAACTCATCTTTAAAGCCTTTAATGGCATTAAGCGCACCAGTAATAAACGTAACAATTAGACCTAGGGTACTGCTCACATTGGCCAAATCTGTATTCAAGCCACTCAGAGCGCCCTTATTGGTAGGGTCAGTTTCTAGGGTCTGCGCCTGCATCTTGGCATTGGCCAATAGCTGGGTAATGCTATCGTTATAATTTTTTATTTCATCGGGCACATTGAGTAATCGCGCCATAACATTATTAACCCAGGTCAAAGCGCCTGCATCTGCCGCTTCATAGGCAGTGACAAACTCAGCCCAGTCTGGCGGGTTTTGATTAAGCGTTGGTAAACTTGATGAAAGAACACTGGTGACCAATGTATTGACCGCCACAACATTTTGTTTATAAGAGGTTTGTTTTACTGCTAGTGATAGAGCATTTTTTTTGATTGCTTGTGCTAGAGCCATGATGGCGTCCTCTGTGATTATATTTATGTTTTTTTGCTTCTTTCACATCTAAGCGCGGCCAGACTAGTGACTTGAAAAAGTAAAAACAGGAACCAGGGCGCAGTTTCTTGG